>OCHJ01000048.1_pt1 | contig 198166 bp, 211 predicted proteins | sample 1538381 | NCBI WGS metagenome assembly OCHJ01 (sample SAMN04571688, study PRJEB22368) | human gut metagenome | biome: human gut; material: stool | host: Homo sapiens | place: Luxembourg | collected 2012-06-29 | reverse complement strand
CACTAATCAGGAGAAAAAATCATGATTAGGAAGTCACTTAGAGCATATAACACCGTGTAACGAATACGAAATAGTTTTAAATGACGATTCCGCTTCAGCAGGAATATCCCATTGAAAGTTATATAAAGATTCCATATTTTTTACCTTTCCGTAGCCATTCTTTCAGCCGCTAAACGCTTTTGATTTGCTTTTGAGTTGTATTCTCTACAGCCTTCAAAAATGTTATCGGCTGTTTTTGCATCTCTGCTGTATTTACAATCAGTTAAGGTGGAACAGTAACTAAAAGCATTCGCATCAATTTCTTTAACAGAAGAGGGAAGAACAATTTTCTTTAATGAACGACATTCTTCAAATGTGCTTTCTCTTATTTTTTCAATTGCAGTATTTGAAATATCTGCTTTCTGTAAGCCTTCACAATACATAAAGCATTGTTTACCGACGGAAGTAACTGTGTCGGGGAGTACGAGTTCTTTTAATTTTGCACAATAATAGAATGCTTCGTCACCAATTTTTTCAATGGAAGTGAAATCAAGGTTTATATCCTTCAATTTTTCACAGCAATAGAATGCTTTATTTCCGATTATTTTGAGGTCAGGAGCTGTAAACACCACTTTTTCAAGCTTTTCACAGTTATAAAAGGCGTTTTCTCCTATTTCCTTTATAGAAAAGGGAAGTATAACCTTTTTAAGAGACAGGCAGTTTTCGAAAGCGTAGTTCGGTATCTTTGTGATTTGAGATTTTGATAAATCTATTTCTTCTAACTGAGTGCAATTACTGAAACAGTAAACACCAACCTCTGAAAGTGTTTGAGGAATTTGTACGTTTTGTAGCTTTCGGCAATGGCTAAATGCGAAATCGTTGAGATGTGTGATTCCTTCTTGAATATCATAAGAAGTCACATCGTAACTCACATTACATAAAGACATTTGCATCGGAATTGTAATACTCATATTTTTTTCCTTTCTTCTTATAACTGCCTCATAAAATTTGTGAGACGGTTAAAATTTGTTTTATACGCTATGTGCGCTCTTATAAAAGTAATGGTTCATTCAACCACATTAGGAACAGTTATGTCAGAACAATTGTCTGGTTATCTTTCTTTATTGGTGTTGGCTTTCAATGTACGTTCTTTAAGAACTTCTTTTGCTTTTTCTCTTATTTCTACCGCCTTGACCTTTGAAAGCATAAGAAGCGTATTATAAGAAGTATTCGGGTTGTTTACAACTGCTTTGCGAACACCATAATCTCTATCACCTGCAAGTTTTACAAGTGCTTCTTTTGGTGCATTCTTGTTTTCTGCAACAGCTTGACGAACCCACCAATGCTTGTCCTGTGCAAGCACAGAGAGTAGTTCAATAGGAGTGTTGATGTTTCCTGCAACCGCACTACGAACACGGTAATCTTCGTCTTTTGCAAGCATAGCAAGCATATCAGCAGAGGTTGCATTTAATGCAACCTCTTCACGAACCAACCGATGCTCGTCTTGTGCAAGGACAGCAAGCAATTTAATGGAGGTGTTCTCGCTTCTTGCAACAGTACAACGAACACGCCATTCTTCGTCTTTTGCAAGAAAGGTAAGTATCTCAACAGAAACATTAGGATTAAAAGCAATAAACCAACGAACCGTGTAGTCCTCGTCCTGTGCAAGTGCAGTAAGCATTTCTACAAGTGTATTCTTGTTTTCTGCAACAGCACAACGAACCTCATAGCTCTCATTTACAGCCAATATTTTAAGTATCTCAACATCAGAAGTGCTACGAGCTAAGTCTATAAGCTCTTCTTCAGACATTTTGCTTATCTTTGATAAAATGTTTTCGTTATTCATATTGTTTCGTCCTTTCTACAATGAATTTGTGTTTACAATTGATTTATGGTTCATAAAGCCACATAATAAAAAAGATTCCCGTGCCTGTAGGCGGGAATCTTGAAATATAATTATGTGTTTATCTTTCTCTGTTATTTTGGCAACAGTTTGTGCTTTCTCAGCGTCCTTAAAGAAATTGGTACGTTTCTTGTGGCTATCTTTCCATACTATCTGTTTTTCTTGACTGGCGTTCTTGTAAAGCCTTTTCCGCTTGACAACTTATATAATTATAATCGTCTTCCAGAAGTCCTTTTAAAGCATATGATGGAGTGTTCGGGTTATTTGCTACATAGTTACGAACACGGTAATCTTCGTCTTTTGCAAGCTTTGCTAAAATCTTTGATGTGGTGTTTTTGTGTGAAGCAACACTTATACGAACATCAAAATTTTCGTCAGTAGAGAGTGTTGCAAGTTCCTTTGTAAGAGTGTTCGGATTTTCGGCAATACCTATACGAACATCGTCATTTTCATCTGACACCAATTTTGCAAGCGTTTCGGCAGACGTGTTCTCGTTATAAGCAACACCTATACGAACACGCTCTTCTTCGTCTGATACCAATTCTGCAAGGGCTTCGGCAGGTGTGTTCTTGCTATTTGCAACAGTACAACGAACATTATAATCGTTATCACCTGCAAGTTTTACAAGTGTTTCTTCAGGAGTATTTTTATTCCCTGCAACAGCCCCACGAACATACCATTCCTTGTCCTTTGCGAGCATAGCAAGTATATCAGCAGATGTGCTTTCGTTTAACGCAACCTGTTCACGAACCCACCAAGTTTTATCACTGGCAAGCATAGCAAGTACATCGGTAGACGTATTTCTGTTGTTGGCAACGGCACAACGAACACCACTTTCTTCATCTTTTGCGAGCATAGCAAGCACTTCAGCGGGAGTGTTTTTATTTCTTGCAACGGCACTTCGAACCCACCAAGTTTTATCACTGGCAAGCATTACAAGCACATCAACAGATGTATTTTCGTTTGCGGCAACTTTACAACGAACCCACCATTCTTTATCGCTGGCAAGCATTACAAGTATTTCGACTGGAATATTATTGTTCCGAGCAACACTTGCACGAACGCCTAAATTTATATCTTTTGCAAGCACAGCAAGCAATTCTACAGGTGTGTTCTTGTTTTCTGCAACCGTACAACGAACTTCATAGTTCGCATTTACAGACAATATGTTAAGTATCTCAACATCAGAAGTGTTACGAGCCAAGCACAAAAGTTCTTTGTCAGACATTTTGCTTATCTTTGATAAAATGTTTTCTTTATTCATATTGATTTCCTTTCTACAACGAATTTGTATTTACAATTGATTTATGTACCATTAAGCCACATTACAAAAAACACTTCCGTTCCAGTGGAGCAGAAGTGTTTTTTTCTTATCTCGCCATAACACATTTATTTTTTACTTTGCGCTCAGAGAGTGCTTGCGTTGCCGCTTCTCTGACGTAGGGACATTCGTCTTGTGTAAGTGCTGTGAGCGTTTCAAATGGTGTGTTTTTATTCCGTGCTACGGCATAACGAACACTATAGCTACTATCTAAAGCAAGTTTTGCAAGCGTTTCAAGCGATGTTTTTTGATGGCTTGCGACATTATAACGAATATTAGCGTTTTTATCGTTAGAGAGTATTGCAAGAGTATGTGAAGAAATGTTTTGATTATGTACAACCGATTCACGAACACTGGTATCATTGTCTTTTGCAAGGTCTGAGAGAACTTCTTCAGGTGCATTCTTATTGCTTGCAACAGCTTTGCGAACCCGCCAGTCTATATCCTTTGCAAGTACAGCAAGTGCTTCTTTTGGTGTATTCTCATTTCTTGCGATAGCTTGACGAACCCACCCTTCTTTATCACTGGCAAGCATAGCAAGAGTTTCTGCTTTTGTATTTTTATTTATGCCAACAGCACTACGAACACGCCAGCTTTTATCACGAGCAAGGTCAGACAAAGCCTTTGCAGGTGCATTTTCATTTAAAGCAACAAATTGACGAACTTCTTCTCTGGTGTCAGACGCTAATATACATAATGTTTCTTCATCTGCTGTTTGATTGGCTAAAAACAAACGCTTGTCTAAATCTATTGATTTTATTGTTTCAAGTTTTGTATTTTTCATAACAACTTTGACCTTCCTTAAAAGAGTTTTGTTTGTGCCTTACTTATTGTTCATTAACCATATTTCAAAACACTTTCGTCCCATTGGAACGAAAGTGCCTATGATGTTATCTTTCTATATTTTGTTCTTTTTTTACCGTGCGTTCTTGAAGAGCGTCTTTAGCCCTTATCCTTACCTCTATTTTTTTATCCTTTGTAAGCATAACAAGCGTATTATAAGGAGTGTGAGGGTTTTCAGCCACAGCCTCACGAACACACCATTCTTCATCTACAGCAAGCTGAGATAATATTTCGAGAGGAGTATTACTATTTGACGCAACAGCTATACGAACCCACTTACCTACGTCATTTGCAAGCATAGCAAGTACATTAACAGATGTATTTCCGTTTAATGCAACCCCACTACGGACATCGGCATCTTTATCTTTCGCAAGCAATGCAAGTGTTTCAGTGAGTGTACTATTATTTCTCGCAACCGCACCACGAATATCATAATCTTCGTCTTTTGCAAGCATAGCAAGTACATAAACAGATGTATTCTCATTTTTCGCAACAGCTTGGCGAACCCACCATTCTTTATCACTGGCAAGAATAGCAAGTGTTTCGGTTCTTGTGTTTCTATTTTCGGCAACGTCAATTCGAACCCACCGTTCCTTGTCCTGTGCAAGCATAACAAGTGTTTCGACACTTGTATTTTTATTTTCAGCAACAGCACTACGAACTTCTTCGTCTGTATCGTTTGCCAACTTTGCTAAAGTCTTTGCAAAAGTGTTTCCGTTCTCCGCAACAGCTCTACGAACCACCGAAACACCATCGTTCGCAAGCGTGTCTAACACTTCTGAAGGCGTACTGCTATGCCATGCAACCAATATACGAATCCGTGCGTCTTTATCAGTTGCAAGAGCCGCAAGAAATTCAGGAGAGGTTTGCTCGTCTTTAACCAAAGCTGTTTTTGTTTCATAAGATAATTTGTTTAAATCCATTGTTACGTTCATATTGTTTTTCCTTTCTGAAAACAAATTGTTTTTACATTTGATTTATGTATCAATAAGCCACATTACGAAAAGCACTTCCGTTCCATTGGAGCGGAAGTGGCGATGATGTTATTTTTCTATATTGCATTTGGCATTTGCCTTGCGCTCTTCAAGAGCTTTCCTTGCTGTGATGCTTACATAAAACCTTTCGTCCTGTGTAAGTTGAACAAGTGCGTCAGACGGTGTATTCTTATTTCGCACTACAGCCGCACGAACATCTGAACTTATGTCCTCAGCAAGTCTTATAAGCAAAACAATAGGTGTACGCTCATTTTCTGCGACAGCCTCACGAACCTCATAATCTTCATCATCAGCAAGAAATTCAAGTATTTCAATTATTGTGTTTGGATTAGAAGCAACAACCTCACGTACATATCCTTTTTCATCTTTTGCAAGTGCCGATAATATTGTAGACGGCGTTTTTATATTAGTTGCAACCTCATAACGAATATAGTCATCGTCATCTTGTGAAAACATTGAAAGCACTTCAACAGATGTGTTTCTGTTTTCTGCTACGCCTATACGAACCCACCAGTCTTTGTCTTTTGCCAAAAAATCAAGAACTTCTACAGGTGTGTTTTCATTCCTTGCTACTATTTTACGAATCCGTGGGTCTTTATCGGTTGCAAGAGCCGCAAGAAGTTCAGGAGAGGTTTGTTCGTCTTTAGCCAATGCTCTTTTTGTTTCATAAGATAATTTGCTTAAATTCATTGTTATGTTCATATTGTTTATCCTTTCTGAAAGCAAATTGTTTTTTACATTTGAATTATGTATCAATAAGCCCCATTACAAAAAGCACTTCCGCTCCAATGGAACGGAAGTGCTGATGATGTTATTTTTCTATATGGCTTTTATTTTTTGATAAACGTTCTTTGATGATTTCTTCAGCCCTTTTGCTTACCTGCTCGTCTGCATCTTTTGAAAGCATTATAAGTGTATTATAAGACGTATTTAGGTTCGTTGTAATCGTATAACGAATATCAGCTTCTTCGTCTTCAGCAAGTTGAGCCAGTATTTCAGCGGGAGCGTTTTCGTTCCTTGCAACAGCCCATCGAACAAAGGTATCTTTATCATTAGCAAGCTGAAATAATATTTTGAGCGGTGTATTACTATTTGAAGCAACAGCCTCACGAATACTTCCGTCATTGTCTTTTGAGAACATAACAAGTGTTTCAATTGGTGCGTTTTTGTTGCCCGCAACCACATGACGAACCTCATAATTTTCATCATTTGCAAGCATTGCAAGTGTTTCAGCAGATGTGTTTCTATTTCCTGCTACACCCATACGAACCCACCAAATTTCATCTTTCGCAAATATTGCAAGTCTTTCGTTACTTACATTCGGATTAGATGCAACAGCCGCACGAATATACTCGTCTTTTTCCTGTGCAAGCATAGCGAGTATGTCAGCAGGTGTGTTTTCGTTCCTTGCAACAGCCGCACGAATATACTTGTCATTTTCCCGTGCAAGCGTAGCGAGTATGTCAGCAGGTGTATTTTCGTTTTTTGCTACTGCTTCACGTATATGAGGGTCTATATCCTTTGCAAGAACGGCAAGTGTTTCTGCGGGTGTTCCTTCGTCCATTGCTAAATCAATTTTTTCCTCATAAGAGAGGTTATATAATGCTTCTGTCGTCATTTAAGTTTCCTTTCTGTAATCAGATTATCTTGATATATCGTTTTTCTGCTTAGACTTGCTACCAATTTCTTTCTGTATCGAGTTAAGCAATGAAGTAATATCAGATACCGACTTTTCAAGTAAATCCTTATAAAGAAAATTCTCTGCACCGAATTGTTCAAAAATTGCATCTCCGCTTTTTCCCATAATATTTGTCATATTTGCGTCAGGAGAATTTATTGTATTGATTGCTTTAACAGGTATGCCTTTCCATTGCTTCAGATTTTCTTTATAGTCATCTATCAGTATAGAATATTCAGCATTACCTTTCACAAAGTTGTTTTTATCTGCTCCTAACGGACAAAAGAATATGTTTTCAGGGGGTATGAAAGAGCAGTGTTCGCTTAACCAATCCCATTTATCTTTAATCGTATAGCGGTCTGCGGCACTGATTACGCAAACATCATAGCCTTTTTCGTGAAGCGTTCTCGCTACATCTATCATAAAAGGGTGTGGCTCGATTGTACGGAAGTAATGTTTATTAGGGTCAAGAACTTCATCGGGATATACAAAACCTCTTGCGTTCTGATACCAATATCCTAAAGTTCCGTCTATATCAAAATAAACAGAAGGTTTGTTTTCCCTTTTAGCACCGCATCTTTCGAACGAATCCCATTCTTCACGGCTGAAACTTTCGTAGGTGTTTAAAATGGCACAATCTGAAGAATCCCATAAGACTGTGTTTGACCGTTTTAAAGATATACGGCACGGTTCAAAATGTATTGATTGTGCTTTCTTGGCTTCTTCGTAGGCTTTTTCCCATGATGAGTGTTCAGAGAAATACTTACCCATTGTAACTACATACATAAAATCACTTCCTTTTTATCCGAAACAGTCTTTACATATCACGGTAATTATTACGATTGGATTTGCTTTGCTGTTCATCTTCTTCTTTTTCTTCCTCAGTCTGTAAACCGCTATCTCTTTCGATAGTTCCTAAGTCATCGACTTCTTCAAGCTGAACATTGCCGCCTACTCTTGAAGGGTCTGAAGTGGTATGACGGGGTGCTTCGTTATGTACAACTTCATTGCCATTTTTTACTTTGGACGCAAATTCTTGCGATAAATCAAGATTTGCCGCTATTTCTTCAGCAGGAATACTGATTGCCATAACATATCCGTCATTGCTTTCAACAATCTGTAAAGGCTTGTTCTTGCTTTGTTCATTTTTAAGCTGTTCACGAACAAAATCAAAAATGTCTGTTGTTTTGCCGCTTATCTTTTCAGCTTCAAGCATATTATGGATTGTTCCGTTGACACGCATAGTGTCTGCTACAGTAGTTTCAGGCATCTGGTCTGCCATTGAAAGAAATTCCTGTGTAAGCATCGGATTGCCGCAAATAACCGTAGTAATAGATTCTTCAACTCTCAGTTTGTCTTCTACCGTTTTCTTATTGGTGCTTTCACTGTACACCTTGTCAAGAAAATCCTTGTTATTCACATCGGTCACGTCTAACAGGGTAGACAGATAGCTGTTTTTGTTCATAAGGCTATCAACCGAGCCGTCTTGATTAAGCACAGCACAAGCGGCAATATAATCAATGGATTCCTGAGTCTGAGTAAAGAATTTGCGAGCGTCAGAAATGTCGGTCATCGCAAGAGCCTGTTCTTCGGTGGGATTGTTGAAATCATCAATTGTTTCAAGTATCTGCTTGTCCTCTTCGTACTTTGTAAGAAGTTCCGAAATTGTTAAATTTTCAATGCTCATATTAAAATACTCCTTTTATTTTTTTTGGCGTTAAGCCAACATAAGCCCTATTTTAATTGATACGCCTATAAGCAGGCACAAGATAATGTTAAGCCAAGTAAAACGTATTGCTTGTTTACTTCCTGAAAGGATTTCACCTAATCGCAAACGTTTTATACCGAACATTACAGGCACACCTACAGGGTTGAATAAATCAAGGTATATATGTGAAACACCCCCGATAAACAATCCTATTAGATAAGGGAAATATATATATGATAGTGCAAGACCGCATATATAAATAAAGGGGTCGTGAAGGATTCCACGATGATATTTTCCCTTTTTCCCGAACAAACCGCCTAACTTACCAATATAAGTGCTTATTGGTCTTGAAAGTCTTCCTATGTAACTTTTAGGATTATCCATATCAGGCATTACGCCACCAAGAATACCGCCTAAAATCAGAAGGGAAGTGGTTTCAGGTGAACAAGTTATGTTTGGTAATACTACACTTAGCTTTTCAAGATTTATCGCCACCATAGTGCTTACAGTCGCACCAAAAATAAAGTGACAATTACCGTTCATACGTTAAATTTTTTCCTTTTGTAACATCGTCTATTGCACGGCAAGTTGCGCCGTTACGTTCAAGGAACTCAGCCAACTGCATAATATGCCAACAATTACCGCTTATTTCAAGGTGGTAATCATCTAAGTATTTGCATTTATACGTTGTTTCTTTACCTGTGCAATCGGTTATCGCAACACTTCCACCATCGGGAACATTAAATAATGTTTTATAATGAGTGTCTACAAAACGTATTTCTTTGTTCATCGTTTTTTCTTTTCATTGTACTTCCTTTCCAGTGGAACGGAAGTGATTACATATTTTCCTTTGAAAAGGCAGAACTGCTTGTAGTAGTCCTGCCAATTCAAAAGAAATAGGAGAAAAGTATGTCACACTTGTCGTACTCTTAGTTAATTACCAAGCAGAATCCTGCTTTTCTTTGGTTTCATCAATATCTTCGTCTTCATCGTCATCTGTAACAGCCTCAACATCTGCTGACACCGTAGCTAATGATTCCTCATTTGATGACGACTGAGCAGAACTTTCATCTGCTTTTGTTTCTGCAATGAGTGAAACAATGTCTTCATTTTCGATAGCCTTCAGAAGTATTTCAACCGAAATATCCTTCTTGCTTGCAAGCTGTGCGAGAAGTTCAAGCTTTTCGCTCTGCGCTTGTTTTCTTAAAGAAGCAATTTTCTTTTCACAGTTCTGTACTTCTTTTTTTGCCTCTTGTAGTTTCTTTTTTAAATCTGATAAGCGAGTTTCTTCAGCTTCGATAAGCTCTTGTGTCTTTTTTGCCATGTTAATGTATCCTTCCTGAACTTTAAATTTTGTGAAGAAATGCGTTTGGATAACGCTTTGACTTCAATATATAAGATATATGGTTCATTAAACCACATAGCACTTATCTTTCTTTTTGAGGAGTTCTTGCTTTTAACTGAGGTATATCCCAACCGTAAACAGCGGCTATTTTATCGCCTAAACGGTCAGTGAGTCTTACAATGTCTGCTCTTGTGGCATTGCCGCAATAAATTTTTTCTTTCAGATTTTCTATCTGCTGTTGAGTAGCAGAAGGTTTGAAAGACCTGAACAAGTAGTGATTTGTACCGTCATGATGAGTTTCATCAGCTCTTAAATCACCACGTTCATCAAGGTAAATATCCAAATCAGATATACCTCTTAACTGTGATTCCAAGCAATCAGCAATATTGCCGCTTTCGATTACACGGTAGCCCGTGCTTCTGCCGTCCCATCTACCTATGTCTCCTACTAACAAAATGCTTCCTTCGCATTTTATGTTTAAATTTGCCCTTTCGTCATTGAGATATTCGTCATTGGTTTCTACCGCTATATCGTAAAGTTTATCTTCACTGAGGTTAGGATATTTTTCTTTTAAATCATCTTCCCAATCTTCAAAGTTGATTGTACTGCTCCAGATTATATGTTTTTTCATATTAGTCGCCCTCTTTAATTTCTTTGCCTTCGTAATTGCGGCGTATGTTCTTTTCAAACGTTTCTTCATCGTAACCTTCAATCATCGTTACAATGAGTTCTGTTATGTTTTCTTCAAGATGCTCTTTAATAAATTCGGTGTAAGACTTTAACCTTTCTTTCATAAGTTCGGTTTCAAGCTTTCCCATACTTCGCTGACTGCAATAATCGTCAATGATGTCATCATTATCGAGGCATCGCAGAACATATCGAATGTCCGAAATGGATTGTGCATCATCTTTTTCAAGGTTTTTTTCATTATAAATGTCTGGATTTAAAAAACTCATAATTTTCTCCTTTTGCGTGAGTCAAATTGCTTCTGAAATATTTATGGGTCATTAAGCCACATAACTAAAAACTTATTTCGGATTGTACGATTTTTTTATTTTCTTTTTTTCTTATAACACTGTTTGCCGCTTCTTTAACGAAATTATTTTCGTCTTTTGATAAAAAGAAAAGAATTTTATTGCTGACTTTAGGATTCTTACAAACTTGCTCTCTGACATAATAGATTTCGTCTTTTGCAAGGCTGTTCATTGTATTTGCATCAATGTGAGGATTGCTACTTACACATTCTCTTACAAGAGAGCTTTCATCTTTTCCTAACCATCTCAGCGTTTTTACGTCAGTGTTTCTGTTAGAAGCAACCCTTGCACGAACACGCCAGAATATATCCTTTGAAAGTTTATCAAGAACAGATGCGTTTGTTGCGGTGTTTCCTGCTACCGTTTCCCTGATTCTGCAATCGCCGTCATTTGCCAATACAAACAATGTATCTTCATCTTTGCTTTCTGATGCAAGTGAAAGTTTCTTTTCAAAGCTTATTTCAAAATTCATAATAAGCACCTTCCTTTCTGTTATATGTATAGTTCATTAACCCACATTACAAAAAAATAATAAGAAACGGTTGACAATAGTGCTATAAAATGTTACAATACTGTTGTAGTAAAAAACTACAATCAAAGGAGTGAGAGTTTTTATAAATGCGTTTTTAAAATATCTTGAACATTTGGGATATTTTTATGGCGTTCCAAAAGGTTTATCAAAGATATTATACGATTTGTTTCTTATAGCGATTGAAGATAAAAAAACGGGAAAAAATTATCTGATAGTGAATAAAGCGGCAAAGGAACAAATAGCAAAGAAAAATGATGTCTCGCTAACACGAGTCAATCACGCTATAACAACATACGTTAAGATAGGCTACCTACAGAGGGAAAAGATAGGTGCTTACACGTTTAACGTAGAATTGTTTGGATATTATCGGCAACGGGAAATGCTGATAAAAAGCAAAGAACTTAAAGTATGCTACGGCTATGGGAAAAGGGCTGTACAAATAGTTCTTTGACCCGTCAAAAGGGAACATATAAAGACGTAATCTTGCTGTGAAGCAAGGATAGAGAAAAGGGGTAATTTAATAATGTTTTATAAATATAAGAGAAATCTGCTCAGAGCGATTATCTATGCGATACTGACAGTTGTATGTGCCATTCTTGCGTTTGGTTACAATACAACGATGTCGGTATTTGCTGTGATATTCGCTCTTCTTTTTTTGTTTTATCTGTGGCTCTATTTTAAAACCCGAAAAGAAGAACCTTCTAAAGCAGAACAGCTTCTTACAAAAAAGAAAAAGTCTGCGAAAGAGAGACACGAGGAAAAGAAAGAACTTAGAGAGAAGTATATTAACTTTATCAAAGAAATTGAAGATGACGACTTCGATTACGGCGATGAAGACGATGAATAAAACGTAACAAGAAAATGAAGGGAACGAATAATGGGAAAAACAATTATCATAACGGAAAAACCGTCTGTGGCACAGGAATATAAAAAAGTTCTTCAGGTCAACGGCGGTAAAAATGACGGTTATATAGAAGGTCACTCGAATGTAATCAATTGCGATGTAATAATCACATGGGCTGTCGGACACCTTATTGCAATAGCTGAACCAAAGGAATACAACGAGAAATGGGAAAAATGGGACAAGGCAAATCTGCCGATGATTCCGCACCCGTTTAAATATGTACCACTAAAAAATACAAGCACACAGTTCAAAGTAATTAAATCTCTTTATACAAGACCAGATATAGACAGAATTTATTACGCAGGTGACTCAGGACGTGAGGGAATATACATTCAGGCTCTGATAAGAAATCAAATATTCAGAAGCAAGCCGAATATAGACGAAAGAGTAGTATGGATTGACTCTTATACCGCTGAAAGTATAATTAACGGAATCAGAGACGCAAAACCTTACTCGTCATATCAGAATATGATAGACAGCGGATATATGAGAGCAATTTCCGACTGGCTTATCGGTATGAATTTTACCGAATGCTTTACATTGACTTCTGGCGGTTATGGAAGTGTTCTTAATGTTGGCAGAGTTATGACACCGACACTTGCGATGATAGTAAACAGACAAGATGAAATAGACCACTTTAAGAAAACCAATTACTACGGTATTAAAGCAGATAATTTTGCTACATGGCACGTTGATAAACGAAGCAGATATTTTGAAGACGACCGCTTATATAATGAAACGGGATTCTTGAAAAAAGAAGATGCAGTCACTCTTGCAAATGAATTTAATCAGAGCAGAAATCTTACTGTAGAAAATCTCAAAGTAAAACCTAAAACAGAGTACGCACCTTATCTTTTTAACCTTGCTGATTTACAAGCGTTCTGCTCAAAACGTTTCCATATTTCGCCCGCAGATACATTGAAAATCGCACAGTCGCTTTACGAAAAAAAGTATACTACTTATCCTCGTACCGATAGCCGATTTTTAACGAACGCCGTAGCAAGTGACCTTAGAGAAAAAGGTTACAATATACCCGCAAGATATATTGACGATTCAAAGGTTACAGACCATTACGCATTGATACCGACATTCGAAGGAAACGCTGACGAATTACAGGGTCTTGAACTGGCTGTATACAAAGCAATAATGAAGCGTTTTACTGACATAATGTTGCCGCCTTATATTTACGATGCTGTTTACGTTTTATACGTTCACAGTAACGGCGAACATTTCATTGAACGCTATCGTATCGTAAAGCAATACGGGTTCAAGGCGAAGAACGAAAATGACGGAGAAGAACAGGAAGAAGATAAAGAAGAACTGACAGAAAAGAACTACGTTCCGAATATAGGAGATAACGTAAGCGTTAATCAGTTCTCGGTCAATGAGATGGAAACCAAACCACCCGTTGCTTATACCACAGGTTCTCTGATACTTGCAATGGAAAAGGCAGGCAAGTTAATTGAAAACGAAGAACTGAGAGAACAGATAAAAACATCAGGCATCGGCACATCAGCTACAAGAGCAAGCATAATTGAAAAGCTCAAAGATATAGGATTCATTACCGTTGCAAAAAGCCAGAAGATTGCACCAACAGAATTAGGTAAATCAATCATTCCTGTAATAGCAAAATACGATGAAGCTCTTATAAGTCCGTTGAAGACCGCTGATATGGAAAATAACCTTTCTGCTATTGCAGACGGAGAGATGAGTAAGAGCGATTATCTCAATAATATAATAGCTTACGTTACAGAAACAACAAACAGAGTTCTTACGGAAAACAAAGCGGTAATCGCAAGTCCAAAAGAAAAAGAAAATAAGCCTAAAAAAGAACACAAGTGTCCGATATGTGGTTCTACATTGAAATACGGACGTTACGGTTTTTACTGTGATTGTAAGTTCAGCTTCAGCACCGAAATCTGTAAAGCGAAAATGACAGAATCAGACCTTGAAGATTTACTTACAAAGGGTAGAACAAAAGATAAACCTTTCGTTTCGAAAAACGGAAGAAAGTTCGTAGCATATCTTGTAGTAGACAAAGAAAAGCACGGCACAACATTTGTGTTTGTCAATCCGAAGTGAGGTACATAATATGGCATGGGTTAATTACAAAGAATCACCGAAAAAACTCACTGTATTTGACAGTGTTTATAACGACCACAATCCTTATAACTACCGTATCAATATTAACCACCCGATAGTGCTTCCGATATACGAAAAATACAAAGCTGAACTCGGTCGTGGCTTATCGGATAAAGACAGAGCGATTTTTGAACAGCAGTTTGAAGAATGGTACAAAGGCGATATAGAACTGAACAGGCTTCTCAGAGAAGGAAACGAACAGGAAATTATCGAATATGTGAAAAAAGCGGCGAAAACAGACAAAAACCGCTCTCAAAATATGGAAAGATAGTTCCAAAACGGCATTATTAAAAGAAATTGTGAAATTGTTAGCATTTTAAAAAGAAAGCGTAACTGGTTATGCGAACTTTAAAAATGTCAGCAAGACGGAGAAAGGCGAGCAAGGGTAAATCGCACAAAAAAAGGAAACAAACGGCGAGAAACCGCCTAATGTGGTTAAATGAACCATAATGAAGGTGAAAAAGTGAAGAAAGGAGAAAGTGAATGGCGGCATTTGCAAAATACAAAAGAGATGCGGCAGGAAGACTATTGTTGCATAACAACAGAGCGGGTGACGATGGAGTAACACACGAAAATGAAGAAATAGACAGCGAAAGAACACACTTGAACTATTATTTCAAAAAGGGTGTTGCAGAAGACGTACACAAGCGTGTCAGTGAAGTGTATTCCCAGAACAGAGGTAATTACTGTTGTATGGGTGAAATAATAGTCACACTGCCGAAAGATGTTAAAGCACAGGACGAACGAGCGTTTTTTCGCTCGGTCTACGATTTTTACTGTGAAGACTTCGGAAAAGAGAATGTTATTAATGCAATTGTGCATAAAGACGAAACGACCCCCCACATTCATTTAGATTTTGTGCCAGTTATAAAAGGCACTAAAGGACTTGACTTAGAAAAAAGTTGGGTAAAAAAAGCATTAAAAGAATGGGAAGAAGAAAATGGCGATAAGGAATTTGAAAGATTGTCTTGTCGTAACAAAATCAATCGTGTTTATCTCAGGGGTATGCACCAAAGATTGAGTGCGTATGTTGCAAACGATTTAGGGTATCATTGTCAAATACTGAACGGAGCAACCGTGAATGGTAACAAGACTGTAATGGAACTCAAAATTGAAACACTCAATAAGAAAATATCCGAAGCAGAGGCGCAAAAAACATCATTGATGCAGGACATTGAAAGAATGCTTGAAACACTGAACCGAATAGGTCTGAAAGAAAAAGATATTGGTCTTAAACCGCTTATGGATAAGATTGATGATTTAGAACATCAGAATGAAGTGTTCAGAGCAATTTTGTCAAAGGTACATTATACATTTACGCAGGAAGAAATTGAGCAGATTAAAGCAAAGAGATATGTTCCTGCCGAATATGCAAAAGTAAATGTGTTCGATGACAAGATGTTACACGCACCTATTGATGAAAATGCAATTATCGTAATTGAATTATACGACAATGTTGAGCGCAAATTACCACAACAGGCGATGATAAACAAAAATCCTGCTTTAAAGCGGCAAGTAGACATAATGCTAAGAAACGCATCATCAAAAGTTGCATTGAAACAGGCAGAGGGTTCAAATCAAATGTATCTGTTTATAAAAACAGATAATCAGAAGCAAACCGTAAACAATCTGTTATCAATTGAAAGTTTGTTGCGAGACATCGACCGCAAGCGCAGAAAGATATATATGGAACAGTTTGAAAGTGACAAATATGACATTGCAAGAAATGTGCTTGAAAACTTAAACATACCGTCCTATATTTATACAAAACATTCTGAAGTGGTTGTTGATGAAACAAGTGACAAATCAATTGAAAAACAGGAAAGATAAAAAGCGAAAGGAACAAACAAGATGAATTTATTTAACAAAAAAAGTTCTGCCGAAGAAGCGGCAAGCGAGTCAGCAAAAAAGAAAACGACTAAGAAAAGTGTAAAAGGTCTTGCAAGAACTGTGCAGGACGTATTACAGATTGACGGAATTACGAATAACGGTATTGTAATTTACAGAAATCAGTATTCAAAACTGTATCATCTTATTGACAGCAATTTTGTTTCTGAACCCGATGATGTGCAGGAAGAATTACTGAAAAAGTACACACAGTTGGTAAACAGATTTATGAACAACATAACCATAAGTGTTGTTATCATAAACAAAGCGAACACAATGGCAGATATGTCACAGGCTTACCACATCAAAGAAAAAGGTGACAGCATAGATGAATATCGTGAGGCGTATAATGCGATTATTGACGAAAAGATAACCGAAGGACGAAACGATATAACAAAAGAGAAGTACATAATGCTTACAGCTACTGAGGCGAGCCTTTCCGATGCGGAAACAACATTTAATACAGTTGAACCTACACTTCAGGAAGCGGTAAAAGCAATAAATAAAAACGGGGTCGTACCCGTTGAAGCGGTTGAACGTTTATCAATCCTCAGAGAGATTCTTAACGGCAGTAAGGTTCTTCCGTTTGAGAAAGAATATGACCGCTTTATAATTCACACAAATAAGGACGGAGAGAATGACAGAGTAGACATTGATAAACTTGCGATGGAAAAAGCGGGTTACTCCATTAAAGACCTTGTAGCTCCGCAGTGTATTATGCGTTCAAAGAAGAATATCGTGTTGAATGAAAAAAGATATTGCAAGTCATACGCATACAATGATTTCCCTCAGTCAATTGATACCTCTTTCCTTACGAAGACAACCAACCTGCCGACAGAAATGGTAACTGTAATTCAGATGAAAGCAATTCCCCGTAAAAAGTCTATCGCTCTGGTTAAAAATATGAATACATCAGTTAAGGCAGATGTAATGAAGGAATCGAAGAAAGCATACAAAGGTGGATACGACCCCTCGCTTATGAATGATGATTTACTTGTAATGAGGGACGAAACACATCGCTTGCGTCACGATGTAGTAGTTGAAGGAAAAAAGCTGTTCCTTGTTACTTCAGTTATTACCATATTTGCAGAAAATGAAAAAGACCTGCAAACAGCAAGCGACCAGTTCTCTGCAATATGTGGAGATTATACCATAACGCCTTCATATCTTATCGGTCAGCAGGTACAGGGTTTGAATACAGCTTGTCTGACATCAACCAGTAAGATTATCGTAGACAGATTACTCACATCGGATAATGTACAGGCGTTGTTCCCATTTAATATACAGGAACTGCAAGACCGTAACGGCTACTTCTACGGAATCAATGCAATAAGCAAGAATATGATAATGTATTCCCGTAAGTACAGTAAACTTGCAAACGGTATTATTGTCGGACAGTCGGGTTCAGGTAAGTCATTCGCAACAAAGGGTGAAATGATTGTTAATATGTTGTCGTCTGACGACCAAGTAATCGTCCTTGACCCTGAGAACGAGTATCGTGTAATTGCGAACGCTTTAGGCGGTACAGTAATCGACCTTGAACTGAAATCTGAATACACAATCAATCCTTGTGATATGTCAATGGAATGGGACGACCCGAAGGCTACGCCGCTCGCAGAAAAGTGCGACTATATGGTAGGTCTTGTAGAATCAATTCTCGGACGAGGCAGAGAGTGTAACAGCTTTGAGGTAAACGCTATCCACAAAGCTACTACGCAGATGTATGAATCCTACATTGATACAATGACACGCAGACACGAAGATGGCGACAAGAGAGATATAGACACAGAGATATGTCCGACACTCGCAGATTTCTACGAATGCCTTATTGATATGAGAACACCTGAAGCGGTAAAGGTAGCAACAGCAATTGAGCCGTACTGTGTAGGACAGTATAACGTTTTTGCCAAGAAAACGAATGTACCTGTCGGCAACAGAATGCTTGTTTACAATCTGCTTTCGCTTCCCGAAAAGATGAAAGAAATGGCTATGAAGGTTTGTCTGTCGAACATCTGGACGAGAATCGTAAAGAACAGAGAATACAATGAAAAGTATAAGATGAACCGTGCAGTATGGGTATACCTCGATGAGTTCCATTTATTCTTCCAGACACAATCGTCTGCTGATACGATTATGGCGTACTACAAGCGTGTTCGTAAATACGGTGGTATTATGACAGGTATCACGCAGGACGTAGCCGACTTGTTACGTTCTTCACAGGGTACGGCAATGTTTAATAACACAGGCTTCTTTATGTTCTTTAACCAGTCTCCTATCGGCAGACAGCAGATACAGCAGATATATGCTGTCAGTGACACGCTGATTGATTACATTAAGGACAGACCTGCGGGACAGGGATTGTTATATAACGGCACTGTAATGATACCGTTTGATTACAAGTTACCTACAGAAAACGTTCTGTACAAGCTGATGTCAACAAACCCCAACGATACGGCGAAAGGACTGTCGTACACAGCGGCAGATGAAGAAGACACGGAAACAGTGACAGAATAAAAACCAATCAATAAGTGCAAAAATGTATCGAATGTAGCCGAGCCATTAAACACATTGGCTCTATGGCTACATTTGATATATGTTATAATCCAACATATAGGGAAACATATAGGGGACATCACAAATGAAAATAGCAGAACGTAACATTCCTGCTTTTCTAAGAGGCAAGCCTTACTACGACAATAACGAAGACTTTTGCCTTGGCGAAACACTTGAAGAAGCGGGTAGAATCTTAAAAGAGATAGCAGAACATAGCGGCAATGAAGAGGGAAAAAATGAACGAACAAATAGATTGGGAAGAAGTGACGAAAGTAGTTAATCAATACGCAAGGTACTATTACGGCGATAAAAAAGGCAGTACAAAGCAAGACGCAGAAGACCTTGCAAGTGAAACGATTATGGCAATACTTGAATCACCGAAAATATTAAAAAAGCTTGAAGAGAAAAACATTGCAAACAGCTACATCAAGGAAATAGTAAAGAGCATTGCTTTCAAGCATTTTGCAAAAGAGAAAATACAATGTGTAAGTTCAACCTCTTGCGACTCGACATATAAAAGGCGTTATAAGTGTTTGGGTAAGATAAAGAAATTATCCGAAAAATACAATATAACGATTGAGCCAGACAATGCACACAAATTTCATTGCCTTGAACCCTCGATAGGCACAATATGGCAGATAGAACAAACGATATTGTCAGTTGCGCCGCAAAATGTTTCGTATGACGATATGAAGAAAGAAAAAAAGAAGTGGTATTCCGATGATGAAGACAATATATGACGATTACCAGAGCAACGAAAAAATTGAAATAAGAAAAAAAGACTTTTTTACCGATGATAACGGTTTTCCAAACAGAAATGCGTTTTTGGATTTCTGCGAAAGGTTAGATGAAGCAGATGAGGAACTGTATCTTATTACAATGAACATAGACTTGCGCAAAGCCAATGAGCAGAGCCGATTGCACGGCGATATGGTAATGAGGACATTCTTAATGAGCCTACAGTCTTATCAGTTTTTTACTATGTACGGTGAAAAGGTAAATATTTTTTGTAAAAAAGAAAACATAGACCGTCTGAAAGCTATTCTTGAAAAGCCGAATGACGAATATCAGATATATTACGCAATATCGACAGAGCCGTACAGCTTTTTTAATCACGATGAGATAATAAGGCATTGTGTAGATGAGATGTATGCCGATAAAGCTAAAAAGACAAAAAAGATTAAACTTGAAAAAAGCGAGTCTGAAATAACCAAAAACACTATAGAAGGTGATTCTAACCACGAAGAAACAGATTTGAGAAAATACATTGATACAATGTGGTTCTCAACAATAACGGCACGAATAACAAAGCCAAATTATGAAAAAATCACACTTTTTGTGTTTCCTACCAAAAAGATGCCTGACAGACGGAGCTTGCCGCTCATAGTTGTACTTGATGACAACGTAAACAATTACAGAGCGGTTTATCAAGAGTCGGGAATGGTTAAAATCATACATAAGGGTATACCGTTTCTAATGACCGCACGAATAGTAGACGGTTCGCTTGACATAATGGTGTTCAAGGATTTAAAAAGCGACAATTATGAAGTGGAATTTAGCATAGACACACATGACGGAGTATGTTTTCCCGATAGTTTTGGCAAAAAATACGGGGAAAACAAACAACTCTTTCCGCTTAAACGTACTTCTTCAGGATATTGGGCTTGTGTCGAGTTCAATGAAGGAACAGGTGGCGTAATGATAAACAATAAAGGCATTATTGAAAATGACAATGGTACAAAATACGGTGTCACAAAAGATGCGGAAGCAATCGAACTGATACCGATTAAAAACGAATAGAAAGGGAATATTTTATGCAAAACGTATTTGAAATTGAAACAGAAGAAGAACTTGAAGAATTTACAAAGTGTCTTGAACAATGCAGAGATTGTGATTGTTTAGTAACAATTCATCAGGTACTTCAGCACAAAGACGAGAGCGTTTCTACTGTTGTTGAACAAATTACAGTGAACACAAACAATCTTATAAACATAAGCGGCGATTATGTTTATCTCACGCTTATGAGTGCAGACAATATGAATCTTCAGCGAATAAAAAGTATGTTCAGAACAGTGCTTGAACGTAACACAACAAGATTTACAAGCGGCAAAGCAGGAGATTACGAGCTGACATTCGACCTGATAAAGCAGGACGAAATGGAATATATGGCATACAGAATATCGTTCATAATGCCCGCTTTCCTCACAGAGGATAGCGGCAAGCTCACTATAATGTTCAAAAAGGACTGCGTTGTGTACAGTGAAGACAGTATAGATTATTCTGCTGTACAAGACGAAATCGACTATCTTGATGAAATTGACCGTATAGAATCTGAAAAGAATGACGGTGTAACAAGCGAAGAAGAAACAAATGACGATTTTGAAGAAACCGAAACACCTGATGTGCTTTCGAATGACGAGTATATATACGGTGTAAACGAAAAATGATTCCTTGCGTGGTTATGTGAACCATACATATATCAGCGACATTCCGATGTTGTCTGAAATATAAAGAAAGGAAAACCGATATGTACGAAATAAATCCCTTCCTTCGTGGAGCAAGTGGTGCAACAGACGCAATGACGAAGAAAATCATGAATGCGTTTGCTCGCAATTATGAGACAGCCGTAAACGATATGTTTAGGCAATTACACGAAGAAGAATACAAGCGATTGTGCAAAGACGAAACTTTTACAAGTGTACAAACAAGCACTATTGAAAGAATGGCACAAGAGGAACAGTCGCAGAATTTCTTTGATATGACTGCGCCTCAAATGCGTTATGCTCCTGATTACACCAGTGCTAAGGACTTTTCATCAATTATTGAAAGAAGCTATTCTGATAAAGTAAAACCAGATATGGCTAATCCGTATAAAGAAGCAGACAATGTTAAAGGCAACCAATTTACCGATAACAACTCCAACAACAGCCCCGCACACGAAAGCTCAGATTATAGCAAAACTGAAGCTTCGTTTGAAGATTCGCCTGTCACAAGAACACAAATAAACGAATACAATCCTGATGATTATCAGAGACTTGCATTTAACGATAGAGCTTCTGTTGTAATGTTTCTGAAAGAAATGGACGAACAAGGCATTTCGGCGGTAGCTCCCGCAAAGTCTCTCAACGGACAATATCTGGTGGAAGTTCCTTTAATAACGCCCGAAGGCAAAGATGTCAAAAAGGTAATTGACGATTATGTTGATGAATCGCATATATTCATCACAGTACAAAAAGAGTCTGTCACAGAAAATAATATGCCTTCTAACGGTATTAATCGTACAGGTCTTAATATATTCGACACGGTTCTGCTTAACCCTATGGGTATGGGAAGCTATGTAAACGGTATACCTAATCTGCTTGCTCCGTCCAGAATAATCAACAAAGGCGAACAAGCGTTACAGTGGGGTGGAGAAGTAAACCAAAAGGAATACTTCAATACATCTTTAAATGCTTGGAACGAAGCCGCTCCTAAGATTTTCACGGGTTTTGCTAACAGAGCAACAGTTCTTTATGGCGATACCGTTATATTGAACGGTAAAATAGTTACTGATGAAGCTGTAAAGAAAGATATATTGGAACAGCACAAACAGCGTGTTGAGCTTGGTGACAAAATACTCGAAAAACGCTTTAATAGCGAACAGAATCACAATTACGCCTCTATTGCGAACGAACTTAACAAAGAAGTAGAACAATACAATCGCTTTGTTCAAATGGGTCACGACAAGCTCAGTGCAATCAGAGATAAAAAAGACGGAGATACAATACTTGAAAGGTTGGAAAACAACGCTCGCAAAAGTAGTGAACATCTGACCGATTTAAGAAATTCACTTGGCTTACAAACAAAAGAAAGCGGTCTTTACAGCAAGAAAGACATCAAAGAAGCCGTAGAAACCGCTGTCAAGAAGATAGAAGGTAACGGCTTCAATCTTCACGATATAACAGGGCGTTTTGATGTAAAGGCGTTAAAAAATATAAGCACACAACAGCTTGCCGCTTTAGGTCTTTCTCAGAGTTCTGTTGAATTGATTGCAAAAGCGTACAAGCCTTCTTCAAAAAAGCTGACCTTACAACAGCAGAATGCAGAGGCATTCAAATCAACACTTTACAGGCAGGAATACACACAGCGTCCTGTTAAGCATAAAAAGAGTGATGAAGAAGATAAAAAAGAAAAAGATAAAATTGAACTTTATAAGACAACAGGCGTATTATGTTCTTGGTCTTACGGCGCACTTGAAGACATTGTAAACTCTATCAGTCAAGAACAGATTACACGTAAAACCATTATTGAACGTAAAATGATTTCTCTTGGCATTTCTGAAGCTAATAGGAAATTTATTGAAGAAAGCCTTGCAAAGTTGGATTTAAGCTTATCTTCTCTTGCTACATCTCGTGGTTTCGATAATGCTTTAAAGAAAATCAAAGTGTCTGACAAATTCAGCGAAGAAGATAGAAAATCACTTCTTAAATTACTTAATAAAGATAATTTTATTTTAGATGCGCTTGAAAAAGCGGCAATATCCGCAACTTCGCCGTTCTTAGATGATTTAGCAACATCGTCTATGTTCAAACATCTGAAATTAGGCAATAAAGAACTGAAAATGGAAGACCTTATAAAAGTAAACGAGGCTTTCCTTAACAAAGCCGCAGAAAAAGGTTTTCTCTTTGTCAGAGCAACAGGTTCGTTCAATATAAAAAAACTTGAAAGCCTCACAAGTGCAGAACTTGCACAATTAGGCATAACCGCAAGAACAAGAGACAGACTTGTTCAAATAAATAAAAAAGGTGCATTCGGCGCACAGTCAGCACTTAAAAGCGCAAAAAATATAGGAAGTGCAGGACTTAGCTTCTTTATTACACGAGTGGATAAGTCTGATGATTGGCAAGAGGTATTGCAAATGAAAAACAATATCTCAATGATAAGAAAATATACGCAGAAATCAATTACCTCTATCAGAAGATTAGGCAATATCAGAATGCAAGACCTTGCAAATGCCAAAAAATTAGGTAGAAAAGGACTCAAAGAGCTTTATAACAAGCCCTTAAAGCCTATTATAAATAAAAAACCTCAACCTCTTGAAGCTGAAAAAATCAAAGCAAGAACCAGTAAATACATAAAGAAACAAGAAAAAATACTTGCAAAAACACAAAAAGCAAAGAACGGCGTAAGAGGTAAACTCCAGAAAAGCATAAACTCTGCAAAGAACAAAATTGCAAGCTCCAAATTAGGTCAGTTTGTATCAAAGATTTCAAAAGCAATAAGCAAACTCTTGTGGACGGTTGTTTTACTTGTTGCTATAGCCGCCGCTATATTTGCCGCCGCACTTATGATTTTATTTATTGTCGGAACACTTATAGAGTGTTTGCTTGAATTTAGTCCTAAAGATGCGATAAATGACTTACTCGCACCTCAGACATACGCAGATACGGTAGCTTATCAGTTATATGAAGGCTTAGGCTCGAACGACAATTCATTTGAAAATGACTGGTTACAGAGCATTCAAGCTTACGACAAGGCGTTTGAGAACAAAAAAGATGTCAAATACGGCATGAATTATCAAGAATACTCAAAATACATTGAATCTTTCAATAACATAATCGTTAAAGAAGACGGCTCAATGTATGTCAATCCGTTCCATTTTGATAATGCTGTATCAGCCGATAAAAACGAGAACTACCTTACAAAAATAAATGGTTATACAGGTGTTAATTCTACAACGCTACTGACAAACGCAAGTCAGTACAGCGCAAAAAGAGGCTCAAATCCCAAGAGTGCTTACGATAACGGACACACAAGCAATGTAAAAGATATTATCGCTATGACCGATGTTATGTTCCAATTTGAGCAAAACGCTCAAAGCGACAACAATCTCCAAAACATTATGGGTTGTTCGCCTGCACAATTAAATTGGGATAAATTCTGTAAAGACGTTGGCAACTTCTTCCGTTGTATCGGTAATTTCTTTGCAGGTCTATTCGGTGCATCAGAACCGCCTTTTAAACTTGAAATAGGTGTAAGCTATGCTACAATACAGAATTATGCTTCAACATTGTTCCAGTGTTCGCATCAACAAACCATTTCATTGACCGTAAATTATTACGATGTCAATAAGCGTCTTTTAACGGAAGACGGACAAAATGTAACTGGCAATATACTCTATAGATATGGAATCTGCGATGCTCCTGAAACAAAAGACTTTAAAGTCGGTTACGACAAATCAAAAAACAAAACCTCTCCTTATATTACAGCCAATGGCAAGAAGTATTGGCTTGACAGAGATGAGTTCGAAACAAAAGTGTCTCTCGGCAACGCCACTGACATCAACGGATTGTGTCTACGTTCGAACTACGGTGACAACAAAGACACTTACGACAAGATAAGCGGCAATGCTTGTTGGTCTAAGAGTAAGGAAGAAACCAAAAAAGCATACGGAACGTCAAAAACCACTGGCAACGAAGTAGTTTGGTCGGTTTACGCTGAAAAAGAAAGTGATGTATCATACATCACAGATTGCTTAAAGAAGTACGCTAAAGACTACGCAACCGAACTGAATCAATTCAGCTTTACTGACAGCTACAAATTTACCAATGATACACGTACTGCATTCAAAGCCACTGTTCACACTGCAAAAGAAGAATATGAAACAGATAAAAGCAGTAAAGATGTCGAAGAACATTTTAAGACTGTTGATGGCACTTATGTAAAAAAAGAAGACGAAAAACACGATGGCAAGAAGTATGCAATGCTTTTCGATGTTGAGACAAGCAAAGAAAATGGCGACAATGCCATTAAGTACAAAGAAATGACAGAAGATGAACTGTCAGATAAGAACATCAAAAAGCTTTGGAAGGTTTCGGTAAAGATTGTTGTAGGCGAAACCAAAACTACAACTCTTACCCGTAACTGTAAAAAGCATTCGTTCAAGTATTGCGGCGGTCACATCTCATGTGAGTCGAACGGAATAGTTTATTCCATGACTAACGAACAGCTCAACAGCTCCGAAATATACGAAAAAGCTATCTCACCTGTAACCGAAGGCTTCAGAAACAATTTAGGAATCTACGGTTGGGAAAGACTTCAAGGCAAATATGATTTAAAGAGCGTTGATAAAACATCTGCTCTCACAATGTCAATGACAGGACAAATCGCAAGCCCCGAAACAACAGCACAGGGTAGTGCGATAACTAATCACAAGGGTATGAACTTATACATCGAAAACGGCGAATGGAAGGAAGGTATATATGCAGAAAACGTAAAAACCAATGCCTTCAATTTCCAAGATATTTTTGATGTAGATTGTTGTATCCTTTACGGTAAAAATGTGTTCCCGTTTGACAAGCCCCAGAAATACGAAGGTTGGAGCGTAGATAATATGTCTTTAGCAATCAACCGTGTAGCTATGGACTGGTATGAGGCATACGGCTTCGATATTCCACTTGAAATCGGCTCGAAGAAACTGGGCGAAAGCGACATAAAAACCATAATTGAGGCTGTTAAAGAGAAATACGAAATTTCCGAAGACAGGGAAGAAGCATTAAAAACAGCTTTAGGTTTTGTCGGCAGAGGACATTACAATTCTTACCATGATGAACATTCATTCCTCACAACTATGTGTACATCAAATGGTACATTTACATCAACTACACCTAACGGTATCACAATTCAAGTAAGTCGTGCAGGAAACTGTACGGCAACTACCGATAAAGGATATGCGATATTCGTTCTGAAGCGGAACGGTATTGAAATTAATAACGATTCTGTCAATCGTACTACGGGAAGCGTTGTAACAAACTTTGCAAATTGCGACCCCGCAGACTTGATAATTCACGAACGGTATTCAAATCCTAAAAACAGCAGTACAGTTTCATACATACCGTCCGTAATAGGTGATACAAACAATGTTGATTACGGTGTTGCGTATAACAAGTATGTATTACCGCAATATGCAATTTTTATAGGTGTACTCGATAAAGATATACAGTTAATGACGGGACAAACCCTTAAAGCGGGCGTACCTATTTTAGTAGATGTTTCCAGAGCATCATACGGTGGAGCAGTTCAACTGCACGGGGAAAGCTCAACATCTGCTTACAGCACTAATGCACAAGAAACTTACTGGTGGGCTGAACACCTTGACGGCAGAGTTAAATACAGGTCGTTCAACACTAAGTAACATAACTCTGAAGAAAGAGGGTGCATAACGCACTTGCACCCTCTCTATGAGTTATGAAGAATAATGAACCATTAAATATACAAGAAGGTGTATTGCTATGTTTTTGACAAAATACGAAAAAAGCACAGATGATACTAAAGTCTTGTTGATGTATCTGAGATTAAACGATTATGATTTATCCAAAGTCAAACGTTTAGAACAGGTTGAAGAAAACAGACAGTTTGACCTGAAAATAAAAAAAATATACGGTGTTACACAAGAGTATGTAGATATAACAACAATGGAAAAGGAAATAGAAAACATCGTATGTCCGATAATCTGTTCCGAAGTACAATCTTACGAGTGCTATTCAAACGAACCGATTATTTACATTTATACAGCACAATCAGCAGAACAGCCGCTTTTGATTAATGATATGAGCGTTATATCAAAAGCAATGCTTGTTACAAGAGATTGTATAATTTCAAGTCACAAAGCACGTCCTGTTACTGAGTGTGAAGAAAAAGGCTTTATGTACTTTTATAATTATGTGTTGTATGAAAAATGCGTAATTAACGGTTGGCGAATGGAATACGGCAAAGACAAAATATTTCGTGTTTCCTATAAATCCGAGGACAATGACAAAAAACTCACTGAATATGATACTTTGTTTGAAGCCTGTGAGATAGATAAAACATCTACTTACAAACTGGTCTTATACATCATAAAAAAAGTGAGCAAACAAATAAACGAATGGAAAAGCGACAATTTCAAAGTGGAAAAATACAAACTGATAAACGGTAGTTCACATTAACCTTGCATCAGAGATAGGAGAAAAACAGTGAATGACTTAAATGAAGAATTTGCGGAAATGTTTCAAGGCGATGATTTTGAAGATGATGCCGAAGATATAGCGGCAAATTCAGAAAATGATGATAGCGAAAACAAAAACGATGATACTGTTGGCTTTGAAATTTTTGAGCTTTCGGGTAGCATTGACAATGTTTTTGACGACAAACTTCTTGCCAATCAAGAAGAAGAAGCTGTAAATGGTTATCTTGCCGCTCTCAGAAAAGCAAAAAGATATACAGTTAATCGTATGATTACGGAAGAAGAAGAAAAAGCCATCAAAGCAGTAAAAGAAAGCACTGCCGAATTATGTAAAACAGTTCTTGATGAAAAAAGCAAAGAACTTACAGCAGAGCTTCCAAAGGTACGTGAGTATACGAATAAGGCAGAATTTGAAAAAATCAATTATGCCAAACCCGTAGAAGCAAAAGGCAGTTGGAAGAAAAAAATACTTATTCTTCTTATTGCTTGCTTTGTAGTAGGCTGTTTCTTAGCTGTAAAAGCAAACTCATACTTTGTTTATACAAACGGCAAAGCTACAAACGGAATTGCTTGTACATTCAGTTGGCTGATGGCAGACGATATGCCGTATGCTTTAACACCTTTCAATTCATCAATTTTTATGACCGCTTTCGGCATAGGCGCAGGACTTGTTGCAATAGTAGGTGTCTTTATATACCTTGAAAGCGAACAGAAGCGGCAAAGCCGTGTCGGACACGAACACGGCAATGCAAGGCTCGGTACAGCAAGCGATTTCAAGAAATTCAAAACACGGTTTATGGATAACAATGATAACAATATGTTGTTTGGTATGTATCAAGGGCAACAACTTGGCTTATCGCTCAACAACAAAAAAGTAAACCGTTCAGCAAATGTTCTTGTTATCGGTGGTACAGGTACAGGTAAAACTTTCAAATACATAAAGCCTAACATCTTACAGGAAAACTGTTCAATGGTCGTAACTGACCCGTCAGGTGATATTTTCAGAAGCTTTGCTCCGTATCTCCTGTCGAAAGGATACAACGTATATCTATTCAACGCATCTGATTTTACTTTAAGTAATCATTACAATCCTTTGCTTAATGTGTATGATTCGAATGGTGAAATATCAGAACAACAGGTTGATGTACTCGTTAACCTATATATGAAGAATGCTAAGGCGGGCAAGGAGAGCGGAAGCTCTGACCCGTTCTGGGACAAGTCAGAACAAGCCTTCCTTACGGCTTTGATTTATTTCGTTCTTGAAAATGACAACATTCCGAGATATGATAAATGCTTCAATACGATTCTTAAAAAGGTACAGCTTGCAAAAGTTGAAGATGACGATTGTTGCGGTGGCGGTGGCGAGAAAAGCACTACTGAAAAAGAACATGACGCAGAAATGCTGAAGACATACGGAAGTCTGTATAACCCTGATGATAAAGCCTCGCCGCTCACAAGAGAAATGAACGCATGGTTCGCTCAATGTGAACAGCAAGGAAAAACGTGCAAAGCAAGAGAGTATTATGATACATTCTTGATAGCACCGCAGAAAACTGCAAATACAATCCTTATTACAACAGCGGTTGACTTACAGATTTTCGCAACAAAAACAGTTGATAACATAACAAGACTTGACGAAGACAATCCTGCTATGAACATCGACATAGATAAAATGGCTACTCAGCAGTCATATCTATTCCTTGGCATTCCTCAATCGCATCAGGCGTACAACTTCCTTATTGCTATGCTGTATTCACAGCTCTACGGCAGAATGTACGATTTGGGTGAGAGAAAATTGAGAGGTAAATATCATATAGGATATACTCTGGGTACGCCCGTATTTGATTATTTCAACAGTGAAGAAGAAGCAAAAGACTTTTATCAGACAGTCACTAAAGATAACATTATCGAAACTGACTATATAAATGGTACAAAAATCTACAATCTGATATGGCGGTCACATATATACAAGACATCTGTTCTCAAAGAACCTCTTGAAAAGTTCATTGATGAATTGAATAAAATGTATATTTGGGCGGGAGACGACTTTGCAGGTGGCGACCCGTCACTGCCGATACATATTAACTTCCTTCTCGATGAGTTTAAGAATATAGGCGAAATCCCTAACTTCTTGACAATTCTTTCAACAAGCCGTAAATATCGAATAGGTTCGCACGTTGTTATTCAGGACATAGGACAGTTAAAAACAATGTACAAAGACGGCGAACACGAAACCGTTATGGCAAACGTTGATACAACAATCTTCTTAGGTTCTATTTTAAAAGAGGATAAAGAAGAAATACAGAAGATGCTCGGAAAGACAACAATCCGACAGAAATCAACATCTTCAAGTAATTCAGGACTTTCTACGTCTTACACTCCGACTGAGGTAGACTTGATGAGCATAGACCAGATAAGCGCAATAAATCAACACGGCAGAGATGATGAACTTGTCATTATCCGTGATGTAACACCTTATTTGTGTCGAAAACTCAACTTAATGGAACACAAACGTTGGAAAGACGTAAAGGAAGTAAAGAAAAAGAACATCAAAGTAGAAACATATTATCGTAACAACAACAACGATAACATCTACAAACCAACTGAAAAAAAGTAAAGGACAGGTGATATTCAATGGCTGAAACGATGGATAAAATTTATAATGCTCTTGTAGCGTCTGTTGCCGCTTTAGGCTCAGCAAATACACAAGAGCTGAAGTTCAATCAAAACACAATCGACCTTGTAAACGGAGTATGGGGATATTTTGCCCTCATAGGCATAGGCTTAACTCTCATTTATTTTCTGCTTGAAATGAACAGAAAATATGCACTTGAAGGGCGTGATATGACTTTAAAGACAGCTTTCTTGCCTTTCTTAAAACTTATGATAGCTATTGCCGTTATTGCTAACGGTGGTAATATTGTTGGCATTTTGATAGGTCTTCATAACACCATTGTACAAGGTGTTACCGATACCTTAGTTAAAGACGGAGCTATGGATATATTGAGCGGTAGCAATGCGTTTGATGTCGGATTTCTCGAAAAGATAATACTGATTTTAGGTCTCATAGGTTGTTTGGTCGTTACTCTTGTAGTAAGACTTGCTTGGTCGTACAAAGCAATCTTATTTAAAGTCGAATATCTGTACAGAATTGCAATCACTCCTATCGCTTTAGGCGATATATACAGTGGCAATAACAGTACAGCAATGAAATGGCTCAAATCATTCATCGCACTTGCACTTTATGCAATCGCATTTATTATACTTCCGCAAGTTGCAACAAAACTGGCTTTCACAGGTGCTACAGTAACAATAACAGACCCATTAAGCCTTTTAGGTGCATTAGCATCATTACTTGTTGCTCCCATTGCCGCTTTAGGTTGTTTATCTGCGGCAAAACAAGCGGCAAATCAGGCATTAGGCATATAATGGGAAAATATTCCACGTTACGTGGCTTAGTGACCCATTAGTTTTACGTGAAAGGAAAATAATTAAATGGAAATCCCAATTACAAAAGATATAAGAAAATTCAAGACCAAAGATATAGGCAATTTTTCGCTGAAGCAAGTGGGAGTTATTGCACTCGGTCTTGGTATCGGCTTCATTACATATAAGCTTTCATCGTCTATCGAAGCGGCAGTAATACCACTTGGTATAATAATTATTTTAGGCTTTTTTAAGCCTTACGGAATGAGTTGCATTCAGTTTATTAAAACCGTAGGCGTGGAAAAACTTTCCCCGCCCGTCTACATAAACGAAACAGATTTTGTCTACGACTTAGACAGATTCGGAGAATTGTACGGGGAAGAGTACACAGGTTATTACAATTGTGAACTTATCCAAAGGGAACAGTTGCGAAATATAACAAAAAAAATAACTAATGAAGAAAAAGCCCTTATCATACGGTAAGGCAGAAGGGAAAAACGTAACTATGAAAAAGATGAACGAAACAAAACTCGGTAAGAGAGCAAAGCGTATTTACACAAGTGTTTGTACGGCACTTATGTGTTCTTCAGCATTTGCATTAAGTGCAGGAGCATTTGGCGAAGATGTTACTATAAACAACACAACAACAGATGCAAACGCACTCATGGGAAAAATAATCGGCATTTTGTTGACTATTACCAGATACGTAGGCGTAGCTATGATTGTATACGGTGTCTACGAAATTGTAATAAGTTTCCAGCAACAGCAGCCAGAGGCAAAGACAAAAGGCATCATTATGGCACTTTCGGGTGTTGCAATGGTTGCTCTTAAATCAATCTTACAGGCTCTCGGCGTAGTGTCCTAATCAAAAAAACAAACAACAAAAAACAACAGGTTGTTGTGTTGTCGAGGCAACCAACAGCCTCTTGTTTTTATACATATACAATAGGGAAAGGTAAAACACAATGAAAATAAAAAAAGTAATGTGCCTGCTCCTTGCGTTTTCTGCTTGCTTCGCTTTTACCGCTTGCAGTGATACAGCTTCGAGCAAAACCGAAAACACCAACGGAGACAATACCTCGACAACAAACGAGACTCTTATAACAGGTATTCAAATCAAGGAACTAAGCAACGGCTATCGCAGTGGTAAGGAACTTTTACAGAACGATTACCGTGGCGGTATGATGAGAGCCGATGTAGTAAAGAACACAGTTCTCAAAGCAATCGACACCCTCAAACAGGGAAACATAACCATAAGAAGCGACAATCCAAACTCCTACTGGACGGCTGAAGGCTATCAGGATTTCGTTGCAAACTTCTTCTCTACCAGTATCATTAACGATACTCAGTGGTTTAATGAAGAGGAAACGGATTTTGCAACTGTTATAACTCAGATGGCATCAACTGCAAACAGCTTTACAAAGATAAACGATAATGGGGAATATGTATCAAAGTACCCTGATTTAAATGTTAGTCGCAATGAAAAAGACGACTATGAAATCAGCGGTGCTACTACTGTTTTAAAAGGAAGTACATCAAGCACAAATACCGCTTATCGTATTTTATACGACTGTGATAAAGACTGGTGTAAAGCAGTTTGTACAGTAAACGTAAACGTTGACGCAATCAAAAATCCTGTCACAACACAAATGTTTGAGTATGCTCGTCTGGATAACAATACATTTGTAATTCAGACGGAAACAGAAAGGCTTGTTGCTATATTTGAACCTACTACAGAAGATACAGACCTGCGTGAAAGACAGCTCAAAGAATTTTACTACAGCCGCCTTGCGGTAAATTGTAACCGTACTGGCTTTAAAGCGTTTGAACCTTTATCCGAAGTTGATGAAAATGAAGCATATTCGGCTGAAAATGCTCAGATAAACGCTACTATGAAAAATTATCCTTATATCAACCAAGACGGCGAACAGGCTTCTTATTACGGTACAAAGAACAGCTTATTTCTTGTAGATAAGGGAAGCCTTAATAAAGAATGGGTGTTTGAGGACAAAGCGTTACAGCAGGCAATAAGCTATAAAGACAACAATCTTATCGTTCTTAATTACAATAAACTCGCTGAAAAATACGAGCAGTTTGTGTATTACAAAGACAAAGCACCTTCTGATGATGAAGTAAAGAAAATTGTTGATGTTTCAAAACTCGTAGGCGACAACGTAAAGGTTGAGAACAACAGTTCGAATAAGCCAAGTACAAGCAAGCCTACTACGTCTTCAGAAACACCAAATACATCAAATAACAGTATAACGCTCGACACAAGTTCAAACAATGCCACTTCATCTAATATTTCGGCAAGCGAATCAAGCAGAGGCAATGACACAACAACGAGCATACCCGATGATATGCCAATGCCTGAAGAAAGTGAGAACTGACAATGGAGATGATAGGGGCATTAGGCAAATCTGCGAAAAAAGCCTCTAACGTTTATTTCTTCACTTGTACAAAGAAAGAACTGGATATAAAAAGCATACGTCAGCTTATCGCTCAGTCGGGGTGTACACATACGATAAATCTTAACGGTGTTGAAGTCGTTGCCATAGAAAGCAATGATGAACTGGTAAGCGACAGAAGACTTGTCGGCTTTATCTTTAAAAGTGCCGATGGTGAAACGTATGAGTCAATAACGCTGAACGAATATCCTGACCTTGACGAATATATGCGTTTTATGATTACAGACGATTGATGAAAGAGGTTTTATGACTCAGAGAGAATACGAAGAACAACGTTACTTGATACTGGCAGGCGTAGACGAAGCATTTAAGTCTTTGCAGGTTCTTGCCGCTGATTTAAAGAACGCTGAAGATACAGGTAAGAACAGCGTAACGCTTGTAAAGATGAAAGACGCTATCACTGATATTAACCGCTTATACGGAGAATACGAAGATTTAAGCCACGAGGAAATAACAGAAGAACCCGAAGGCGTGGGATACGAATTTGAAGACAATTATAACTTTGATGGCGGTTATTTAAAATAATAACAATAAAGTATTTAGGATTGTGTTTTACAATCCTAAATATTTTCCACCTTTTAAAGCCAATACACAAATTGGCTCAACCCAAAAGCTGAAAATATGATAATATAATTACAGAAATTTTCAGGGAAAGGGGTTAAATTATGGATTGGCACTATTTAGATAAAATGCACAAAAATCTTTTATATGTTTACGCTGATTGCCTTTCCAACGAGAAAGAAAAAATGATTGTATGCAGTTCATCAGATGCTTATGCAGATGATGAAGAAAAGGCAACGAGAATTTATTTTATTATATGGTTTGTATTTCGTTATTGCTTAAATTGCAAAACTCTTGACGAGGCTATGAGTTGTAATAAGCAAAAAGTGTTGGAAGACTACCGATTAAAGCCTTTCTTTACAGGACGTAATTTATATATCGGCACAGCCGAACACAGGATAACGATTTACGATACGGAAGACGTAAACCTTATCATAGAAATCCTATATAAAAGATTGAACGCAATTGAACAGCTTGAATTGTATGTAAAGTATATGAAAAACAAACCGCTAAAAACACGTTCAGCTTTTATTGCTGAAAAATACATAAGATTTTTAAATGCAGAGGTAGAACGATTAAGAAATGGAAATATTTAAAAACAAGCTGATTGCCGCTCTGATGACATTCATATTTCTGACAGTCTGCGTACCTGTAGCTTTTGCAGAAAGCAATGATTATAACTATACTACGATTACATACGATGGTGGCTCGTTCGGTGTGTACGAAGGCGGCTTGAATCGTTTTCAGGGCAAAAAAGCAACGAGCAGAGAAGAAATGTATGAAATTGAAAACAGAGTTAAAAACTGCGGATATATTCAAATATTCGGCGTGTATTCTTCAGATATACAGGAAAACGAATTAGCGTACTTCAGAAACTACGACAATGGTTTTTGGTTTCAGGACAAAATAAAAGAAACAGAATACAACCATCAATTTTATAAGGTGTTTGTAAATAAATTATCGTTTAATGATTTTGTCAATAGCTTCAAAGAAAATAAAACCGTTCCAGAACATACGGTAAGAGAAATTGAATACAGCACAGTGGTGTTATGCAGTGATTTTTTTGAAGACAAAGAAAAGGCGGGCAAAATCGACAATGAAATCGGTGATGCTATACCGAACTATTTTAATGTCGGCTACATAAAAATAACCGCATTAGTCAATATGCGATTGTTGTTGTACAACAACCACAACAGCCGATATTACATAGTTGATATTGATAAAAACAAGGACAACCTTATAAAAATAAAAACTGGTGCATATCACGTTTTTACCGCTAACGGCAAGGATATAGCCAATTTAAGCGATACAAGGAGCGAAAACGCCTTGCCCTATAATAATATAATACAAATCAGTAGTTCCAATGGCAAAGACAATCCTTACACACTGGAACTGAATCAGCTTATAAAAAAATATGACCTTAAAGATGTAACTGACGAAGAAAAAGCGGCAATTGCAAACAATAAAGTTCCTGATGTAAAAAACGAGATAAACAAAGAGCAAACTAAAATCGACAATGATGAACTTAAAAATTTTGTAAAAAGCAGTAACAATATAATTCTGCCAATATTGTTCGTCCTGATTGCTGTTGTCGCTTCATTATGGATACTATATGAATATAAAAAGAGAAAGAAAATAAAAAATGAAGACGTTGAAAAAAGCAGTAGCGCAGTACAAGAAAGATACAAAAATCAGTGAAGGTGAATGGCGAAGAATGTGTACATTTAATAAAAACAATTTTAATAAGGAACGCCTTCTCGTACAGATAATAATAAATAGATATGGTATGCCCGATGACTGTGTTGACTTGAACGAAATAAGCATAGCAAAAAAACTGTCAAGAGAGGTTCATAAAATCAATAACAGCAAAAGCCAAATATGCAAGTAGTACAATTTAATTACATAAATATGCAATATAATTGTATAATTGCTTGACATTGGGCAGTTATCGTGCTATAATAAGGAAAAATTAAAAAATAATTTCCTTGAACGTGAGTTTTGTATTGACAATTGCATTACATTATGCTATAATATAGGCAATGAATGAGATAGGAACTACGCAAACCTATCAAAGAAGACGTAACTCAAAAGGAGCTTTTTATGGCAAACAACAAAACCTACAACATTTGTGGAAACTGGGGACTTAAATGTTTCTCACAGCACATTGTAAGTAACAACAACGGTATAGCGACAGGTGTAATCCTGAGCTGTACACTTAACGGAAAGAAAAAGCAGGACGGTTCTTATCCAAAGGGAATACAGGTAAGCGTTTTCTGCCCTCTTGACGGCACTTGCAACATACAGGAATGCGATTACAGCAATACTCTCATAGATGTAAGCGGAACAATCGGTGTCCGTGAATACACAAACAAAAACAATCAGTTTGTTTCAACACTTTCTATATACGCTTCAAGCGTATCTATCCACGAATGGAAAAACGGAAACAACGGCGGTGGAAACAATTACCGCAACAACGGCAACAACAGACCGAATAACAACGGTTACAACAACAATGGTTATAACGGCAACAATGGAAACAACGGTTATAACGGTGGTAACAACGGTAACTACAGACAGGGTAATAATCGTAATAACGGTTATAACAACAACGGTGGTTACGGCAACAATTACGGCAACAACGGTTATAATAATGGCTACAACGGTGGCTATAATGGCGGTTATAACGGTTAATGCAATATATAAGCGGCAATGCGTTGCAAAGCCGCTTACACACGGGCTGATGGGAAAAGACGAGGCGTAACGTCTGAGGGTTCGAAGCCCTCACAGCCCAGCTCCTTGCAGAGGGAAGGTGGGAACTTCCCTCTGAAAAAAGGAAATAGAGAACAATGGGTTTATATGGCATAAGCAAGCCTCGTGCTTGCTTATGTTCGCATATAGAGGTAATAATAATTATGATACCGATGACATTTCTTAATAACTACACATTTGCCGATATTACAATATGGTGCAAGTGTAACAAAAAAGATGAGTACATCTGCCTTACAGACTGGCAACCTTGTACTCACGAAGACCCTTTAATCTATGAGAGCAATGAAAAATATCTTGTTGCTTTGTTTTCGCCCGCTCTGGCGAAGCACTACGTTTCGCCTATAAGCATCAGCGAATTATTCGAATTGGCGGGACTCAAAGATAATACAAATTTCCAACGACAAATACATATAAAGGTTGAAGACGATTCTGCTTCAGCAATGCTACTTGCGAAAAAAATAAGCCAAACAAACTCATTTAACACAAAATGCCAAATCACAAAAAACAACGATAAAAGCTTTAATTGCGAATTTAAACGAAGAAAAACCGAAAACAATCAACGTGGTTTCGTGACTTTGTTTACAAAAACACTCGTTGCCTCTGATAAGGAGAACTAAGTATGGAAAAGAAAGAAAAAATACTGTACATTGCTATGATAGTTCTTGCCGCTTTGATATTGCTTTATTGTGTAATATCAACTATAATAGAGAATGGTACGGGACAGCAATTTGCCAAAAGCGTTGAAAGTTATGTTCAGGGCTACACCAATCCTATTGGTGATATTGGCAATACGATAAGTCAAGCAGGAGAAGAAGTTGAAGACTTTGTTAGTCGGCACACATCAGCCGCTTAAAGTCTCAATACTACTCGTACAATAATTTTGTTGAAGTGAGGGCTACCTATGATGACAAACAATAATATATGGGAACAATTAGACTTCCCACCTTTTATGCAGGAAACAGATGTGCCATACGAGATATATCAGAGTTGTCAGGAAGTTATTTCTGTCATTTTAGATAGATTCGACAATCGTGTTACAGGCTTATGGTATCTCACAGACAATAATTATGGAACAACAAAAAGGCTTGTCCTTCGCACAACAGTTCCCTATGGTTCGAAAGAATATGTTATTATTGAAGGCACAATAAGCGGTATAATACAGAATTGTATCGTGTACGATTTTTATGAAGACTTATGCGGAGACGGCGAGTATGTTCTTTCTGACATCTGGAAAGAGTTTAAAGAAGGAAAGGCTTTAACCGTATTCTATTGCAACGAAAAAAACAGTTTTGGGAAGACTGATGAAATATAAAAAACATACGAAAAAGGAGCTAATTATGAAAAAGATTATTACTGCTATTGTTTTAACTGCTTTATGCGTTAATCTGTTCGGCTGTGCTTCATCTACGCCTGAAGCAAGCACAACGTCATCAAATGATACAGAAAATATCTCGTCAAGCAATATCTCTGCTGATGTGGATAGTGAGGAAGACGAGGACGAGAACGATAATAACGACAATACCACTATCAAAGAGAATAAAGAGTGGGCTTTAAAGATGAGAGCAACAATGGACGGGGAAAAAAGAGTTTGCTTTCCTTTAGAAAACAAAGAAATGTATGTCAACTCTACAGGTATAAACGACTATGGCGATTACTCGGATAACCAGAATACTGTAAGTGATAACGGCGAATACGCATTATTGGTAAAAACATGGACGGTCGAAAGTGAATATCATTCCGTAAAACTCGAAGAAATTGTAGACAAACCGAAGCTTTGGGAAAAACACATAAGCTGTAATGCCGCTTTTGCAAAAATAATGAAAGAGTGCAATCCTTACAATGCCTCTTTTGTGAAAGAAAGTGAAGAGAAGGTCAAAATCGGTAATAAGGAATGTATGAAATACATCGGAACAATTCAGCTTGATGCGGATAAGGGAACGTTCTACGCTGAATGCTATACATTCTTTGTAGACTCTACGCCGTGTTACATTCTGTCTGTGATGCTCAACGACATAAAAACAGACAAGGGTGATAAAGCGGCAATGGAAGAAAAGTTAAAATACATTATTGCATCTGCATACTCTCAGAACTGAGTCTCGTGGCTTAGTGAACCATTAATTATATAGGGAATCCGAAATGGGAAATAGAGAAATCCAACAGAGGGGGTATCAGTTGTGAATTTCGGAATAAAACTTCCTTTCGACAAGGGAATCATCTACGCTGATATAAAATCAGCAAAAATGATAATCTATGACACAGCACGAATGTATAACAAGAATCCTTATATGCTGTGTCTCGGAGCATATCATGCAGGACAGGCAGTGGAGAAGACATTAAAATATGTACTCGCACTTGTAAATCCTGTTGAAGCAAGAGAAAAAAACAATACACACAATATAGCAGAACTTATACTTGCTATAGAAAAAGGTTCGGTCGGTTTTATGGATTCACAGCCTGACCTTGTGCGGAATGCCGCAAACATATCAAAACTCAACGGATTGCGTTACGGAACGTGTGCTATAAACAGAAAACAGGCAATCGCCTTATATCATCTGGCTAACAACCTTGTGAACGAAATTGTAAGAAATATCGAAACAGGAATAACTTTTACTCCACGAGAGGAAACCTTCTATGTTGAAGAAGGAGATATAAACGTTACAAGAACACAAGCTTCAAGCTATGTCAACAACAGAAAAAGCGGCAATAACAATTTGCCACAAAACACAGGCTCGTATTTTTCACGGAACAATTCAAATGAAAAGCAGTCAAGAACACGGACGTATAACTACGACAAGCCACCTGTTCTACACGACAGAAACGCTGTCGAAACCACTCAGCCACCTGTCTTGACAGACAGAAATAAACCTGTCGAGAATAACAACAATGCTTATTCCGAGCAAACACAGGAGCGTAGTTATATTCATAAAGGTGGCAACCCCAATTATCGAAAGCAACCATATCCCGCTCAGAATATAAACAGGACAGTGCTGAATAAAAACAAAGCAAAGCATATAGGCGATGACTAACCGTACAAACAATACGTTTTAAAAAGGAAGGTTAAATGATATGTCTCAAAAAGAACAAGCACATTTTAAAGGCGCAATAAGAGACAAGTACAATCCTTATATAACAGAACTTCAATATGAATATCGGGGGATAACGTATTTCGTTACATCGTATAAAAACGGATACAGTGAAACTTTAGTTAGTCAACATAAAGAAGCACAAGAAAAAATAGATAAATTTCTTGACAATCCACAAGCCGAAGAATCAGAAGCGTACACTGGAGATGTTGAAAAGGCTCTTGACAAATTATATGAATATTGGGAATTGGGAAGATAAAATAACTCTTGAATTTGACGGTAAAAAAACTTCGAATAATTTAGTTATAGGACGCTCTTTAGAAAAAGAACAATAATCAATATTAACACTGGAACAAATAGGGTGACTTAGCACCCTTAAACCGAGCAAGTGGGTGTAATTCTGCTTTTGGGTAGTAGCCTAACTCTCGGTAAGGTACAAACCCTGTGTATTTAATCCACACAGGCATCACGCACAATTGTGTATATTTGCTGAAGCAACTTGCACGTTAAGTGCGTGGCGTAAGTTCGTAAGTAGCAACCGTTGTGCTAACTTTAAAAGAAGTAACACGCACATTAGTGCGTGATGTAAGTTCGCACGTAAAATCAAACGGTATGACAATAGTGGGAAGCACCCCGCACGTCTGTGTATGAAGTAAGGAAAAACAACCAGATATGCGAATGTTACAAGACGGAAGGGAACACAATGAAAGATAATGATAAAAGGTGTGAACACGCACATAAAGAACATATAAACCGTTTTAAAATGGCACATAATATAGGCGTGGCTGAGTATATGCGTGAGAACGCCGAAAAATATGGTTTGCCTGCTGACGAAATGTATGTTATGGGCTTGTTACACGACATAGGGTACATAAAGCAACACAAAGGACATGAAGAATACGGTGCAGAATTGCTTGAAACAATGGGATTGAAGCCCAGATATATATGCAATTAAATATCACGGTCTCAACCCCAATTTTATCAAAACGTTGCCTTATAAGGATTTTGACTTTGACACTGCCTACAAAACATATCCCGAATTAGTCTTGCTCTATGAAGCAGATATGTCTATAAACGCAAGAGGATATAGGGTAGGCTTTGATGATAGGCTAAGAGATATAGGCAACAGATACGGCTTTGACAGTACAGCTTACCACAATGCGGCGGCAACGGTTCAGTATGTAAAAAATCAATTAAACGCACTTGCAATGGAAAGAACTGATAGCTTCATCTTTGAATGTAGCAACGTTCAGGTAAAAGATGTTCCAGATGAATACAATTATGTTTGTGCATCAATTAAAAGCGATAATTCATTCGAAATTAACGCATTTTCGGTTTTCGCAAAAGTAATTGACGAACAAGCGAATACAATTACAGCCGAAAGAGCGACAAATTACGGCTTGTGTCAATTTAACAAGCCTGAAAAAATGAACAAAAAAGATTTTGAAGAATATTACGTTCCTTTTGATAAGGGAAACGTAGAAATCAAGAATCATTGCATTAAAAACCACAACATTGAAAGATAATTATAAGCCCCTGTTCTTTCAGGGGCTTTCGTATTAAGAAAAGAGGCTAATATGATTTACCTTACTGGTGATACGCACGGAGAAATAGATGTTAAAAAACTTTCTTTTCATAATTGGAAAGAGAGCAGAGAACTGACAAGAAATGACTATCTAATAATTTTAGGCGATTTCGGATTTCCTTTTTATAACGAAGATATTATGAAACAAAAAGGACAATATGCCGAATATCTTTACTGGATTACATGGCTTGCCGCTCGCCCTTACACAATACTGTGGATTGACGGCAATCATGATAATTTCAACTATTGGGAAAAACAACCCATAGCTGAAATGTTCAGCGGCAAAGTTCAGCCTCACCCTTATGCTGAAAATATCTATCATCTTATGAGAGGAGAAGTGTACAAAATAGACGGTAAAACGTTTTTTGCTTTTGGTGGAGCTTCTTCGCATGATAAGCAATATCGAACACCAAATATCAGTTGGTGGGAAAAAGAATTGGCACAACCAGATGAAAAAGAAAACGCTTTGAACAATTTAGCCAAGCATAATTACAACGTTGACTATATCCTAAGTCACACTGTTCCTTCGTCAGTTATAAACAAATTTGCGGAAGAAAAAATAATATTACCAATAACAGATGAAACATCAGACTTTCTCGAAAGCATTAAGAATAAAACAAATTACAAGCACTGGTTCAGCGGTCATCTGCATATTGAAAAATACGATAAGGAAAGCAAATTACAGGTCTTATACAACAGCATAGTATCTCTTGATAATGTGCAAAGTAGCTGACAAACGAGGTAGTTTTGTATTGACAATTGCATTACAAAATGCTATAATATAGGCATAAGCAAAAGCACTTTGACACCTAAAGGAGCAAAAATGTTCTTTATATACATCTTATCCTTAATAATTACGTGCATTTCAACAGTGGTTCATATACATCTTGAAAGCAGTGACAAAGAAAATGCGTTTACTCATAATATACTCTACTATTTGGTAATTTTAGTGACGTATATAGCAATGTTTTTAACTTATAGTTTGGAGCGTCAGTACAACGATGCAAGCAAGGTTGAATTGTATTTAAGCACTAAATACAATGGTAACAATTTTACCTATGTTTCAGAAGAAATCGAAAATTCGGGGTCGAAATATTATACATATTCAGACAAAAACGGAAGGCAATTTAAAGTACAGGTTTGGCAAAACGAACAGTATTCAGATAATTATTGCTCCGTACTGTTTGACGATGTTGCAAATAAAAATCTCAAAGAAAAGTATCCTTCTGATATTAAGTTGTTTGTTAATACTCAATCGGAATTTTTTTACGCATGGGGACGGTTCGAAAATTATAACGATTATTTAAAAAATTGTCGTATTATAAACGCCTGCGTATATACAACTAAAATTCCTTATGAATATAACAAAATTGTTGAAACTCTCAGCGAACTTTTCAAAGAATACTCGTTCTCAGTAGATGTATATACGGTATCTAAAGAAGTTTACAATTATGAAAATAGTTATGGTGATTCTGTCAGAGCATTACATTCTCGTTCCTATCTGATAGCAAACGGAAATGTGAAACAAACAAATTGATAAATGTCAGCAATAAAAGCAAACTGAAATTAAAAAAAGGCGAGTCTATGATTAGAGTAGGACAAGCAGTAAAGCACGTATACACAACTCCAACGACTGTTGTTATAAAGCCCCAAAAAGGCTGTGTATATAGAAAAATATTTGCTACGAGACAAGACGCAGAATTATGCGTATCAATGCACGAAGCTAATGGCGAAATGGCTTCTATTTTAGAAAATAAAACGTAATAAAAGGAAAGTGTGAAAACATGGAAAAATGCGATACTTGTTTTTATTTTAAAAAAGGAAACTGTAGGGCAAAGAACATTAAGGTTTCAATCAACCAAAACGCTTGTGTCTTTTATTTGATAAATTGGCAAAAACGTACCGAATTAGAAAGGAAACAAAATGGACGATAAAATCTGCATACGAAAAAAAGAGCTTATTAACGCTCTTAAAAGAGAAAAAGCAATGGCTATTATATCTCGTAACAAAGCCGTCTTCCGTGAAAATATAGAAGAACAGGAAGGGGCAATGAATGTAATTGACACTTTAATGGCAACTATAGAAGAAGATATTCCTACCATAGAAGCTGAAGAAATAAGATACGGTGAATGGATTCATAATGAAGGCTATGACAAGCGAGATAATTTCTATACGTGTTCTTTATGTGGTCGAACAATAAACATTATCTGCGGTGATAGATTAGAAAACTATCCTTATTGTCACTGCGGAGCTAAAATGACAGGAGAAGGAAAATGAAAGAAAATTTATTTCATGGGAAACGGAAGGATAATGGTGAGTGGGTTGAAGGGTATTATTGTGCATTCAACGGTGTAAGTCATCGCATATACACAGGTTATGCAGAAACAGACTGTGGAGAGTTTTATCCTGATTACTACGAAGTTATTCCCGAAACCGTAGGTCAGTACACGGAGTTGCCTGACAAGAACGGTAGACCGATTTTTGAGGGAAATATTATTCGTGACACAGAAACATCTGAGGTCGGAAAAATTTGTTTTGACACAGATACAGCAAGATTTGTCATAGAATTTGAAAAAATGATAGTCGATTTTTCCGATTATAACAATGGCGATGTTGAGGTCATCGGTAACATCTATGACAACCCCGAACTGATAAAGGAGTAAAACAAATGATTAAAGAAGAAATATTAAACAAATGTAAAAAAAGTTTTGCTTCGCATAAGGCAACTCTGATACAGGATACTGACCGCTATTTAATTTTCGATTGGCGCAAAGCCGATGGAAGTATAGATTACTATGTAAACTATATCCTCGATAAGAAAAGAGGAAGCCTGATAATAAGCGGAGATTTAGGCGATTGTATCGCAACATGGTATAATGCGGTCAGCCCGAAAGAAATGAAAAGCTATCTCAAAGATATTTATTACTTCATAAGCAAATTCCAGTGTTCGACTGACAAATATGTCTACGACCCAGACAACGCTTATGAAGGCATCAAATATCAATTGAAAAACTATATGGAGTTAGAAACTAACGAATTGCTTGAAGCCTGCAAAAAGCATTTATGGTATTCTGCCGATACAGAAGAAGAACTTTGGGAAGCTGTGAAATCGGATATTGATGAGAATTGGTATTCAGATACCAAACTGCATTATTCGACAGATATGACAAACTTCTTGCAAGAACTGGACTCAGAGTATTATGAGTGGCTTTATGATTGCGGAAGCAGTATAAATATGCGTGTGTACCTGTGGGCGGTCGGTTATGAAATGGCTTATAATCAGCTTGAAAAGCAGAAAGATTTTGAATATGATGAAAGATAACGCAAAACCGATAAAGTACGGTATAAACAAAACAAAAAGAAACCCTTTGGACGAATTTATCTGTTCAGAATGTGGATTCACTTGTCATAATCTTATGGGCTATGATAACGAAAAAAGCGACTATTATGAAGTAGAACCAAACTACTGCCCTAATTGCGGAATAGCAATAGCAAAAAACTAAAGCATTACATATAGCATTATGTATTGACAAATGCAACACGTTGTGTTATAATATAGGTAATCAGAATTTAAAACAGTAACCGTGTGTGAACCGCAAGCTCACATAAAAGAGCAGGAGCATTCGCATATGAATAGGGCGACTTAGCGTCCTTAAACCGAGCAAGTGGGCGTAATTCTGCTTTCGAGTAGTAGCCAAACTCTCGGTAAGGTATAAACCCTGTGCATTTAATCCGTACAGGCATCACGCATATTAGTGCATTTGCTGAAGTAGCTCGCACGTTAAGTGCGGGGTGTAAGCGCCCGCAATACGTGTGTATTTTCCTTCGCCGCAGAAGTAGCTCACACGTCAAGTGCGTGGCGTAAGTTGATGAACCTGCACAGCACGTCCATACAGATGCACTGACGCAACCCGCACGTCAAGTGCGTGGCGTAAGTGTTATTGCTTCTATCATAACCATAAAAAGTGAGGAATAACTCGCACGTCAAGTGCGTGAAGTGCGTGGCGTAAGACCGTATACAAGTCCCTCAAGGCTGTACACGCCTGACGCAACCCGCACGGCACTACGTGGTGTAAGTGTGCTTGGAAGAATTACATCAATAGGTTCAAACAGGAGACATAACGAGAAACAACTACACAAGAGTGTGGCATAAGTAAGTGTTCATATATTTTATACACGTCCTGTCATTTGACAAGGCGTGTTTTTGTTATGTGGCTTTGTGAACCATAAGTAAAGTAAAGAGAAATAAGTTTGTAGAAAACAGACGTGCCTTTGAATGAGACAATGGCACAACAAAATAAAGACGTTCAAAAGAGAAGAAAAACATACGATATGAATGAGAGGTAACAAAATGTTTGAATGGAAAGTAGAAGATATGCGACTCAGAGAAGAAGCAATTAATGAAAATCTAAAATGGAGTAGCTACGAAGTATTTAAAAATACATACAAAGCACCTTATATATTCAAGTGCGAGAACGCTATCTCCAAAGAAGAAAAAATCAAATTTGTTGATGAAATGACAAACGGAAAGCTCAGTTATGTCATAAATCTTGTTAATAAATTTGACAATGAAAAAGAAACTCTGCCGAAGGATTCTTACGGCGAAGTGAAAACCGTTTCTCTTAAAGCATGGCTGAAAAGAAATGATTCTGAACAGGTGATAGATAACTATTTCAAATGTGGAATAATACGCTTCTTTGGTGATACTACTCGCATTCAACATTTTGATAACATCGGTAAATACATCGACCGTATATTCCATCACCAACTTGCGGTTTGTCTGAATGAGGAAATGAAATATTTTGTTACTCACGATGAATACAGCGTCCTTACAAACCAACTCAAAAGTCAAATTGGAGAAGTTTATGGTTGCAAATACAGTGTCTACCTTGACAAAAGAAACATCGTACAGGTAGTAAAATCTTACGAAGGCTTTTCTCTTTGCACCTACGACAAAAACGGTACTCAAAGAAAATTATCATTAGAAGAACTTAAAGAGATAAAACAAGACTTTGATGAAATAGACGCTTTTATGGAAGCACTGGCTCAAAAAAGACAGAAAAACTATGAACACGATAACTTGAATACCAAGCACAAAAAACAAGAGGATTTTTCCAGATAAGCAACGAGAAAGAAAAGAGAAGTGAAGGAAAACAATAAAGAACAACGCCCAAAAAACCAAACGCAAAGAGATTTATAAAGCGTCATTCTTTTATAGAAGCACTAACTAAAAAAAGCAGAAAGGATATGACACTATGGCTCAGATAGTAAAAGTAACAGGATATATGATTTTCCCCGATGATGGTGCATACGAGGAATGCAATGACATTGAAACATTTGCAAGAGAAATATTAAGCAGTCGCTTTGACTGTATTCAAGCACCGTTTGAAACTGAGATTGCAAACATAGGTGAATGGAACGATAACCACGAACTTAATTATATAAATAAATCAAAAGAAACGTGTGAAAAATATTTTTCAAACTCGCTATCTCAAAAAAGCGAAAATAATACAAATTCACGCTCCAAAAACAAAATACAAAGAGATTTATAAACTTCATATTAGCCCCGTTTGTATCGTTCAAACAGGGCTATAATTTTTTAAAAAAGAAAAAATAAAATTCTTTTGAACAAGGGTTTTGTATTGACATTTGCATTACATTATGCTATAATATAGGCAGTAAAAAACAAATATTGAAAGGAAATTTTAACATGGTAGACGTACTTGTTCAACTTGAAAATAGTCTTGATTTTGTGACAACATCAGATATATACGCATCGGATATTTGGACTTTCTGGTGGAAAAAAGAAAAAGTTGCTATTCCGTATGTTATACGCTTCAATCCTGTTGGAGATAAAGAAAACACTATTTACGTCTTCACCAAAAGTCTTGAAGAAGCAAATAACCTTATCTGGCTTGCTTACAGCACAAAAAATCTTGACCTTCGTGCTTATGCCAATACAACTATTACGATAAATGAAGATTTGTATGACAAAGAAGATTTTAACGAAATACGAAACATGGCTGAACAGTTGCACAAGGAAGCCTAAAATAAAGGAAGTGGAAAAATGCCAATATGGTGGAGTAAAAGCACAAATCAATACACTGTGCAATGTTCGGGTTGTGGTAAATCAAGCTGTTGTATGGGAAGCGACCAGATTACCACAATGCAAGAAGCGGCAAAAGCGGTAAATATATTACCTGACGGGAAAGGGCATACATACTGCGAAGAATGCTTGAAAAAAGGAATTGACAAGGGAAAAGTCAATAAAAAGCACTCTTAATAACGTAACAAAAGAGAAAACAGGGGATTCACGACAGTAACTGTCGTTTATATATATTACCAAACTCTTGTAGTCTCCGTGATTACAAAGTATTTCTTTTTTATAGGAGCAAACACAAATGAAAAGTACAAGAATAATTGCAATTACGCTAACTGCAATAATGGCTGTGACAGCTTTCAGCGGCTGTGAAAATGATGCAAACAAAAGCAACAAAAGCTCTCCTTCTTATGTTGGGAACAATCGCAAAGTAACGCCTGTCGCTACAACGAACAGTTCTGATGAGCGCATCTCAACTTCGGAAGCGGAAACAACAAGCATATCGGTAACATCAACGAAGGCAAATACAACTAAGCCTGTCGAAACAACCGTTACGAGTACAAAGGCGACTGAGACTTCTACACCTGTTACTACAAAGCCCGTTCCCGAATGGACGGAAACAAAAGCTGAAGGAAAGAAGTATCTTGCGGTATCGTGTTACAGCAGAAAGAAAGCAGTTCTCGGTGCTGAAACCGTTAAGCTGTACGATATAAATGACGAAGTTACAGTAACCGCTATAACAGATACAGGATACTATAAGCTGAAGGACGGCACTTTTATTCACAGCGATTATCTGAGTGAAGAAAAGGTTGTAATGACTACTGTTGTAACAACTACTACCACAACAACGGTTACAACGCCCGCTCCTAAGCCTGTTCCTATAACAAGCTCTATGAAAAAAGAAGACAAACCTAAGCCTGTAAAGAACGGAAAATATATATCATCTGGCTATGAGCCTCTTGATAATGTTATATTCCCTCTGCTTGATAAACTCATTAAGAATAATATGAGCGATGCCGATAAGCTGAGAGCAATATATAATTATCTTATGCAGTACAGATATGCAGAAAGAGTAGTTCTTATCCCTCAGAACAAAAAGCAGTACGCCGAACAGCTTTATGCTATGAGCCTCTTTGAAAAGGGCTATGGTATTTGCTACGATTTTACTGGTGCGTTTACATATATGTCTCGTGCTATTGGTTTTGAAACACGCATGATTTATGGTTATCACACCAATCCGAGTGGTGGAGCAGGAGAACATACATGGGCTGAGATAGACATAAATGGAACAACATATATCTTTGACCCCGCTATAGAACTTCTTATAGGCGGTAACGCAAGTTCACGCTTTATGAAAACATACAGCGAAATCGGTCATTATTATATATTCAACTGATTAAAAGGAGAAAAAGATGAACACATTTACAAAGAAGATTATCGTAACAATCACGGCTCTTGCCGCTATGACAACAAGCCTCTGCTCTTGCAGTGGTAACAACGAAACATCTATCGGAGCAACTACCGCTCCGAACGAAAACGCATCTATAGAAACTCTTGTTGACGAGCAGATGCCCGCACTGATTGAAAAGTCAGAAGCATTTTATGACATATATCTTCGTTGCAACCCCGAAACAGAAAATTACGATTATAACACACTGCCAGAGGACGAAAACGGCTTCAGATATGCACCTGTAAAGACATATAAGAGCATAAAAGAAATGCAGGAAGATACTGAAAAGTATTTCACAGCAGACGGCGCAGAAAAGCTGTTTTACAGCGTTGCTCTTAAAGGTGTTATTCCTTTCTTTGTTGATGATGGCGGTCAGCTCAAAGTGATTGCCGATTCAATGTCAGCAGGTGAAAACAAGTGGGATACTTCATCGGCAAAGATTACGTCATCAGACGAGAAGAGTGCCGTTGTTTATGTAGAGTATATGGATATATACGACACAGCCAAAAGTGCAGACTTCACCGTTGTTAATGACAAGGGAACGCTTAAAATCGACAATATCGTATACGACAACGAAAGAAAGTAATATGATAAAACCTTTCATACTCTGTGTAGCAGATAGGTATAAAGACATCAGGCATATTAAGACAGATTACCATTATGACAGTCTGACAATTATATCACCGCTGTACAATAAAGAATTATGTCAGAAATATCCCTCTCTTTATTTCTATCTGCGAAACATAGAACCGATATATGAAAAGGAAAAGCATCATAAATTGGCGCTTCTTCTTTTTACTTTACTCGAAAGTAAAATCAACGAACTTGAAAGAGGCATAAACAGAGCTATTACCACAAACAGCCTTGAAGATTTCTTGGGGACAATGCAAAGCAAAATTTCCCGAATAAGAAAGAATAAACAAAAGCTTTCCTTTGATGATAGAATACTTTTGTGGTTTTATGGCTGTGACGGTTTAAGCACAGGTAAAAGCAACGATAATGCTTTTTCAGATTATATCAAAGAAATCATACAACATGACATTCTGATTGCTAACATACTGTCTGATTTCAGAAAGGCAGTATAAAGGAGTGTATTATGGATAACAAGAAAGAACGTCTCAAAAAAATATACAACCTTTCTCTTAAAGGCGTGGGGGGAGAAAGGGAACAGGCACAGGCTATCCTTGACAAGTTGTTGAAGAAGTACGAGTTATCTCTCGATGATATAGATGACGAGGACACTGCTTCTTATGACTATGAACTCAAATACCACGGAGAAGAACAACTTCGCATTCTTCATCAAACCATTTATAAGGTACTCAACAGCACAGACGAAATTTACGACATTCGATATACTTCAAGCGGCAGGCTTTGCCGTAATCGTATGGTTGTACACTGCACGGCTATTCAAAAAGTTGAAATAGAATTTCTTTTTGATTTCTATAAGCGGATATGGGAAAAGGATAAGGAAATGCTGATGAAAGCATTTATCCAGAAACACGAAATTTTTGGAAGTCTTAAAGAAGGAGAAAAGCCTACAGAACTTCCAAAAGCAGAAATGTTTAAAATTAGTAATCTAATGAAAGGCATTTCAGACGAAACTCCTATTAAACAAATAGAAACCAAAAATGAGGTAAGTTATGACTGAGAACATTAAGACACTTGTAGATGCGGTTTCAAACAACGACATAGCACGAGCAACATCAAATAGGGAAAATAAATGAAAGTAATTCTTCTTTCACTCCTTGTTGTGCTACTGACTATAGCAACATTAGCTGTCGTTTCAATGGCAGTGTTAGACAACAATCGTAAAGCACAAAAAAAAGCAGAAATAATATTTTCGTCCTTGTTCATAATAGTCTTCTTAGGGGGCTTGATAACATTGATAATGTATTTTTACGCTTCCTTAATATTCGGTTATTCTATGTGAGGAAAAAACAAATGGAAATAATATTTATTATACTTATTGTAGCAACAATAGTTGCAGGTACTATCAAAATAATATTACAAGAGAAGTCCAAGAAAGATTTCACTTCCATGATAGCGGTAGGTAACAATCACGAAGCACAGCTTAAAGCGGGAAGAGCGTTTATTATCTTGCTTATAACAACCATCATAGCGGGTTTAATAACAACGTTAATATATTTTGCATCTTCCTTGCCAAGTGTTGTAAGAAAAGAATACAAAAATGTTGATGTAACGATTGTTAACAGTTCACATAGCGATGCCGCTTTTTGGGGGCTGTTTACATGGACTCGATATGTCTCTTTTTTTGCGCCTATGCACACTGAAGAAGAAAATCGTATCACTGTTGTATATGAAGATAAAGAATACACGATAAGAGGCGACTCCTCATACGAAAAATATCTTGATAAGAAAGGAAAACAAGTAACGGGCATACTTGAAATTAAGTATTATTCCGATGATTCTATATCATACGATATTGTGGCACTTAAAGAAAAATTTAGGTAAAAATATTACCTTAAACCGCCACAATTGCTTGACATTGAGCAGTAAATGTGCTATAATACATATAACAAAAGAAAAGGTAACAAGGGAAAGTTACCTTCAGCCTACAATATTTCTATAGGGAGAAATGAATATGGCATACTCAAAAAAGACAGAGAACGTCACCACAAGCAACGGCTCATACAACGATGAAGGTTATCCTTTCGATGAGCCTGAGCAGAACAACGTACCGCCTGTACCTTCAGGAGAGTACGAAGCACCGCCGCTTCCACCTGAGCCACCTGCACAGTGGGGGAGCAGAGGAACACCACAGCCTTCTCAGCAGAGGTATAATAACGCACCTGTTCCTACACCGCCGATGAACGAACCGCCCGCTCCCAACAACGCAGAGCGTCCGACACCGACAAAAAAGGAAATACCGAAGATGAACGAGGAGTTCAACAAGCTAAAGACCTATGAAAAGCTTGCAAGAATAAGTGCAACATTGAATGCGCCAAAGAATCTGTACTGCGATTGCGGCGACTATTGGTACAGAAATGCTGAATCAATACTCGAAGCTGTCAAACCGTTATGTATCGAATACAACTGTCTTCTGTATATGGAAGATGCTATCGAAACCATAGGCGAAATCACAGAGCAGAGCAACAACGGTGTCGTTACAAGACCGAACACTTATGTTAAGGCTATCGCTCACTTTATCAATTGCGAAAACGGCGAGGAAATAAAGACTTCTGCATTTGCAAAGGAAGCACAGCACAAGCAGATGTCAGCAGACCAGTGTACTGGCACAGCATCAAGCTACGCAAGAAAGTATTGCCTTAACGCATTATTTTCGATTGATGACGTAAAAGACAGCGATACAAACGAACTGAAGCGGCAAACTAACGGCAGACAGAACAATGGCGGTTATAACAACAATAACGGCTATAACAACACTGATTTTTATAATTCACAGCCACCACAGAACAATGGCGGTTGGGGAAATAATAACAACAGTGGTTGGGGAAACAACAGAACGTAACAAAAGCAAAATGTAATATACGGCATAGCAAGGAAAGACAATTTCACAATCGCTATGCCGTATTTCTGCATAAGGGAAAAAGAGGTAAACACAATGGAAAATACAACACGTTTTATCAAGACTGTAAAAGTAACATACTCAGATGTTCAGAAAAATAAAGTAGACAGCAAAATAAACGAAGCAGTAAAATTGATTAACGAAAACGGTGGTAAGGTAATCAGCTTTACACAGATTTTGTTTGGCGCAGGTATGTCAACAATTTATCTCGTTTACAATGTTATTTACGAAGCAAAGCAGGAAATACCCGCAGAGATATTTAAAAATAAGAACGGATAAAAACATGGAAGAGAAAGAGAATAAAAAAGAAGTTACAACTTCCGAACAATTCAGAGAGCTTTGGAAAGAATCGGGACTGACTTATGTACAGCTTGCCGATTTGTTAGGAATCAGAACAGATACTGTTGCCAAATGGATAGCCAATTTGCGAAATCCACCGCAATATGTGGTGGAATACACAAAAATGATACTAAAAAAGAATAACCCGAAAACAAATGGTGATTACATACGGAGTATGAACAACGGACAATTAAGAGATTTTCTGATTGAGTTCTACGATTACAAAAGAAAAAATTCACTTGAAATGGGCGAATATCTTGACAGCGACAGCTTGATAAAAAAGGAGAAAAGCGTTGATTACACGAAAGACAAACGAAGAAATTTACGCAAGCCTTAATGACGAACAAAAGGCTGTTTTCAATAGATTGAAAAACGGCGAAAATATTTTTATCACAGGAAACGCAGGCACGGGAAAATCATACCTTGTAAATGCTTTTTCCGATTACTGCGATAATGAAAAAATAAGTCTTATAAAGACCGCTCCTACAGGCGTAGCGGCAAACGAAATCGGTGGCGCAACCATACACTCACAGTTTGGTATAAGAGTCGGTATGGACTTCAATAACGCTAAAAATGTTGATTTCCTTGAAAACTGCGATGTTCTGCTTATAGATGAAATATCTATGGTTCGTATTGACCTTTTTGATAAGGTTATGAAAGCCGTTAAGCAAAAGAACAAGGTAAGAGTAAACGCAGGAAAGAACCCTATACAGCTTGTATTTGTAGGTGATTTCTTTCAGCTTGCTCCCGTTATAAACAACAAAGCAAATGAATCAGAATTTCTGACACGCTTTTACAAAAAAGATGTGGGCGCAGGATATGCGTTCCAATCAAAATACTGGCGGTCGTTCGGCGTAAAGCTCTGCAATCTTACTCAGATAATGAGACAGGAAAGTGCAGAATTTTGTCACGCATTGGATTTATGCAAGAAAGGCGATATTTCTTGCCTTGACTTCTTCAAGCGGTACTCTTGTAAAAAAGAGATTAAAGACGCAATATGGGTCTGCGGACGCAATCAGACTGTTGCCGCTAAAAACGCCGAAGAACTGGCAAAGCTGAAAGGCAAGCTATATAAGAGCAATGCAATATACAACGGCGAAGTAAGTGAAAAAGACCGTTTGTGCGAAGATGTATTTGAACTTAAAATAGGTGCAAAAGTAGTAATGACAAGCAACGACACCACAAATTGTTTTTATCAAAACGGTTCTGTCGGAACTGTCGTTGCATTTGAAGACGATACAATATATGTCGATTTTGATGGTGTCGAAGAAGTCGTGCCTGTAGGGAAAAAGAAGTTTTCTAAGTATATGTATTCGCTCAAAAATAACAAAGGAACTCTTTCAATAAAAAGAGACGAAGTAGGCTTTGCGGTGCAATATCCGATGCGCTTGGGATACGCTGTTACTATTCACAAGTCACAAGGACAAACCTACGACAAAATGAACCTCAACCCCGAAATCTTTTCAAACGGACAGCTATATGTCGCTTTATCCAGATGCAAGTCCATAGAAAACCTCTACATTCACGGATACCTGTCTCAGCGAATGGTAAGAGCTTCAGGAGAAGTAAACGCTTATTACAGCAATCCTGACGAATACCGTTTCTTTGATAACGAAAAGCCGATGGAAAAGGAAAACGATATGATTCAGCTTACTTTTGACGCATTGACACTATAAAAGCAGAATGATATAATGAGAGCAGAAAGGAAACGCAATGAGCCGAAAAGCTTGTTTATTAACACAAAACGATGTGCCACAATACATCAAAGAAATAGTTCAAAGATTACGTCCAGTTCTTATACAATTTGAGGACGAAGATGGAAATTGGTGGGGATATACATTCCGACTTGATGCCAAATGGAAATGTGGGTATGAATCACAACTACAAAACGATTGTAAAAAACTACTTAAATGGTGTGAAAGTTGGTATGCTCATGCAAAATTGATTAAGTATATGTGGTGGTATAACGAAGTAAGCACGTCAAGAAAACATGAACTTAAAGGCACATATCAGCATCAACAAAAGGCTTTGCGTGAAAAATGGCGAAATCACGCATACCTTGTTTTATCTGACCCCGTAGCAAACAGATTTGAAAAAGATAACTTTTACAGGGCGGTCAAGCAATGAAAGAATAATAACTTGCATAAAAAATTCCCTTACCTATTCAGTAAGGGAATTTTCAAATTTATATAAAAATTTATTACGTTTTATAGACAAACCTCTTGATATTTCCAAACTTTCATGATATAATAGCACCCAAAGGGTTTGCTTTATCCTACGAGAAGGGCAATCTCTCATAAAGGGCGGAAGAGTCACCCTTTCAGTTTTAATTGAAAGGAGGATGATAAAATGACAGAGTTAACAGCCTGTTTTCTGCAATTCTTATCTGCTATTTACACTGAGGCGGGGTCGTCGCAGTTAGATGCCAATACTCTTGGCATAATAACCGTTTTGGTTACTTTCGCATTGTGTATGATAGCAATAAGCAATATCATCGGAATCGAAAAGATTTGTGACAATATGCTCATCATAAAGATAAGACTCAAAGGGATTCGTCTGTGCTTCTTCATGTATATACATATACGTAAAGATATGTAAAGAGTGTCTTAGGAGTCTATCTATGTAGCTTAATTTATCGAAGCAAAACAAAGTCCGTATTTAGAACCTATGGCTTTGCTCTCTGCTTCTTCCAAGCGAAAGGGTGGCTATTAATCCATTCTTCCGCTCTTTTTTTGCACAAATACTTCAAAAACGACCTTTATATTATATCACAAAACAAACCAAAAGTCAAGCAGAATTATAATTTTTTATCAACCTCAGACGCTAACCCATTTTTGCATCTAAGGTTGGTTTGTTTAACACGAATAATATGTATTCATGTACCGCCGTTTTTATGATAAAATTTAAGCGAACACTCAATATTATTGACATCTCAATTATAACACAAAACGAACGGATTTGCAACATTTAAATGATACGTTTTCTTTGTGCTGTTTGTAAAAAAATACACAATATACATTGTAAATTATGCACAATAATCATTACTCGTTTATATGGCAAACATTCTTTAAAAGAATATCAATCTTGCCACAATCACAGCAATTTTGTTGACGTTCAACAAATTGCTGTGTTATAATTAGGGCAAAAAAGCAAATTCTACAATTGATAAAGCGGCTATATGCAATAAGAGGAGAAAATATGATATATCATTGTGATTTAAAGAAAACAGTTGATGATTCGTATGAAATTGAAATAGGCAGAAATCTTACAAACGTATTGATAAACGATATAAAAAACGGTCTTAGCGGCAATGTAAGGAAATTTGCTGTTGTAACAGATGACATTGTTGCTCCGCTGTACGCTCAACAAATATATAACAAAATACTCAACGCAGGCTATCATGCCAATATGTTTGTTATACCAAACGGAGAAAAATCAAAAACCAGAGCAATGAAAGAATTTGTTGAGGACTCAATGCTTGAAAAAGGTTATCGCCGTGACTGCTGTGTAATTGCAGTTGGCGGCGGTGTTGTCAGCGACCTTGCAGGTTTTGTTGCAGGAACGTTTGGAAGGGGTGTTCCATTTATCAACTATGCAACTACGCTACTTGCGGCGGCAGATGCTTCAGCGGGCGGCAAAACAGCAGTAGACACACCTTTGGCAACAAATCTCATAGGTATATTCAATCAGCCAAAGAAAGTTTATATTGACATAGATGCGTGGAAAACACTGCCTGAGAGACAAATATCAAGCGGTTTGGCTGAAACGATTAAACACGCTTGTATAGCTGATAGTGAGATGTTCAGTTATCTTGAAAACAACATTGAAAAGATACTTGTAAATGACAAAGAAGCCTGTGAATACATAGCCGAACATAACTGTGCGGTAAAATATAAGGTAGTAATGAAAGACGAGCGTGAATCAGGACTGCGTGAGGTTTTGAATCTCGGTCACACTGTCGGTAGAGCTGTAGAAACAGTAAGCGATTACGCCCTTCTTCACGGTGAAGCCGTATCAATAGGCTTAATTGCTCAGGCTCTTCTCGGTGAAAAATACGGGTATATCTCTCACGATAACGTGCAACGTATAATAAGCCTCTGTAAGAGAGCAAAGCTCCCTGTGCTTGTTCCCGACTACATTGATAAATCTGTTCTTACGCAAAAGCTATACACTGATAAAAAAGTTCGTAACGGAAAAATCAGAATGGTATTTCAATACGAAATCGGGGAAATAGTGAATTTTGGTAATAACAATTATGCCAAAGAGATACCCGAATCTGATATAAAAGAAATTCTCTATAGAATGTGATATGGACAAAAAGCCTTGCATTGACAAATGCAACACAAAATGATATAATATAGTAAATTCGATAACGAACTAATACATGGGGGTAATTATGTCTATTGATAATCTGATAAGAAAATATGGTCTATGTTTTAAAACGCTTAATGAAGGCGGCTTTGTATTATCATCAACCATACCGATAGATGAATGTGATGACGAAGACGCTATCTATATAGAACAGCATTGTGATGAAATTATACAATACTTGGTCGAAGAAAAGTTTCAATATAATATTAATATGGGTTTTATAGATGCGTTCTTCACATATTTTTCACGAGAAAAGCGAGCCGCACCTTTGATATGTAAGGCAAATGCCATTATTGACGGCGAATACGATGACTGCGATAATATAACAATAACCGATGATAAACTTAAAGAAATGTACAAAAACTACGGATTCCCTATATCAAAGAAAATAATAGGAGATGGCATAAAAGATAAAGAGTTACTTGATGAAAACCTTTTATTATTATGTGAGAAAGCAGTAAACGCTGTCATAGAAAATCCTAAACAATCAGACCCCATTGTTGCAATTGCTTTGAATGAAGCAAGAGCTATAGCGTATGACAGGTATCTGTTTACCTAAACAAATACATAAATTCAAAAACCTCTTTCCTTAAATAGGAGAGAGGCTTTTTTTATTATGTGGCTTTATGAACCATAAATAAAATGCAAAGACAATCTGCGTTCAGAAAGGAAAAACAATATGAAAGACACAATAGAGTTAAAAGAGTTATCTTATGAAGCAAAAATGGTGTTAGCTCAAAGAGCTGATACTCCCGCCACTCTTCTTGAAGCTCTTGCGTTTGATAAATATGTCGGTGTTCGTGCAAATGTTGCAAATAACGTGAGTACGTCTGTCGCATTATTATTTCAGCTTGCTGTAGATGAAAGTATCTATGTTCGTTGGGTTGTTGCACAGAATGTATACACGCCTGCTGAAATACTTGAAATGCTTGCAAGGGATAACGCATGGCGGGTTCGTTGTTATGTCGCAGAAAATTCAAATACTCCAATAGCCGTATTGAAGGAGCTTGCAAAGGACGATGCCCAATGGGTTCGTCAAGCTGTTGCGGGAAACAGAAACACCCCTTATAAAACGCTTGTTATGCTTTTAAAAGACGAGGAATTATGCGTAAGCCAAAAAGCTAAAGAAGCCCTTAAAGAACGCAAAGAAAAAGGCAAAATCGGCATCGAAAGATAGCTGTATGATGCGTTAAGGCTTGCAATGTGGCTTATTGAACCATTAATAAAACAGAACAAAAAATAACAGAAGTTTATTTTTAAAATAATGATAAGAGGTATTAAAATGGAAACAAAAAAGATAACCTGTAGAGGAATCGAATACGATTTCAAACAGCTACCCACTTACGAAATAATGCGTAATAATGTAGCAAGGGAAGTTGAAAAAGATTTTGCCGAAATGGTAAAAGAAGAAGAGGAAGAAAGAGAGGATTACTACGCAAGCAAAGAAGCGGCTCTGAGAGCGGGAGAAGATTTTGAAATTGACGAAATCATTGAAAGTGGTGTGTCTGTAATCAATGAAGATTATAAAAACAAGCTCATTGATGAAAAAACCTATGACTATATGAGCCACTATTATGAACTTAATGCAAATGTTGTTCTTGACGTTGATGCAAGCGGTTCATACGATAAGGAATCGTTGAGGAAAGCTGTTTCAGAACAATACAACGTTCCTGTTGTATCAATCAAGGAATATGGTGAAGCAAAAAACAACGAAATCTTACGTCAAATGACATACGACAGTATGCTCAAAATGTTTGAAAGTAAAGATTATACAAATTTTCTTGACTTAAAGGCAAACCTTTCAAAATATTCTCTTAACAATATTGCTATGGTTTACAAACAGCGTCCTAATGCAATAGCTGTGAAGGGTAGCAACGATTGGTTTAAAAACTATAAAAGACCGCTTATTGTCGGTGAAGCAAAAAATGGCATCAAAATATGGAGACCGTTAGCCGTCACGCTGACTTCCGAACAAGACATTGATAAGTTCCTTTCATCAGCTTTTTATGATAGCAATAGTACAACCTATAAGCGTAAGCACGACAGTATGATGAGGGAGCTTAACGAAAAGGGTAAACTAAATGAAATCAAAGGCTATACCATAGGTTATGTTTATGATATTTCTCAAACACGACCTCTTGATAGAGCCAACGACAACTATGATTTAATAGTAAATCTTCGCAAGCCTCTTACCGAAGGCGTAGAAAACGCTGAGGAAGTAGGACGTGCTATAGCAACGACACTCAAAGGAAAAGATGCCACTTTCGATTTTGACAAAGATATTTCTATATCTCAAAATCTTTATAATGCTATATACAAAGATGCGGCAGGAATATTTGCGTCTGCGCCGCAAAGTGTTACAGGCATTAAATCCAATGATATAAGTTCCGCAAAGGTGCAGAAGATTGAGTCTTTGATTGCTACATACCTTACCTGCAAGCACATTGGCATTGATTGTGCAGATAAAGTGGCTCTCGAACTTACCAATTATATGAACAAGGATAATATACCTACTGCGGAGCTTATCTTACACGGCAGAAAAGAAATATTTGGAACTGCTTTCGATAGAGGTAGTTGTTATGCAAATCAGTTTATAAAAGCATTTGATACCAAATACAACGAAATACTTATCGACAGCCCTCTTGTAGAAAGCCGTATTGAAGCTGTTCGCAGAGGTTGCAATCTGAGTAAGTTCGTAAATGACGAAAGCCCCGAAGTGCGTACAGCGGTTGCCAATGCTTATTACGGCTTGGAAAAACTGAAAGACGACAAAGATACTGGTGTACGAAGCACGGCAATGGAAAGACTTGATTACCTTGCTACAAGCAAAGACAGTAACAACCGTATCTTAGCGGCAAAATGCGGTTATGCTCTCGATATTCTTTGCAAAGATGTAATGTCTGAGGTACGAGCAGAAGTGGCAAAACAGGGCTATGCTCTTGATATACTTTGTAAAGACAAATTTCCTTCTGTCCTAAAAGAAGTAGCACGTCAGGGATATGCTTTGGAACAACTCAAAAAGAGTAAATACAAAGAGGTACGTGAAGTAGCAAGCGAAACGGAAGAAAAACTTTCTCAAAAAAGCGAAAGCAAAAAAGCCGCTCATCTTGACAGATGAAAGGCTTAAAATAGAAAGGAAAAAATATTATGTTTGAAAAATTCAAAGAAAACAGACAGTTGGCAAAACTCGCTAAAAGCGACAATTGGGAAGACAGGGCAGAAGCGGCAAGGAGAGGATATAAGCCTGAAAAGCTTGCACACGACAAAGATGCCCGTGTTCGTATGGCTCTCGCAGAAAACGGTTATGCTCTTGACACTCTTGCCGCTGATGAAAGTTCTTCAATCCGAGCAATGGTTGCCGAAAAGACAACAAACCCTTTAACACTTGCAAAGTTGTCTAATGATATTTCTCCACACGTTGCTCGTGTTGTAGCACAAAACAATTACACTATGCTCGACACGCTTTACACTTTGGCTAAACACAGTGATGCCGAAGTCAGAGCCTGCTCTGTAGCAAATATGGATTTCTCCATGCACTTAGACGACCTTGCAAAAGACAGCTCGCCTCTTGTACGTTTAGCCGTTGCTCAGAAATTGGTTGATAATGGAATGAGTATTGACCGCTTTGCACACGACACTTCAGATAGAATACTTTCTTTGGTTACAAAAAACAGCACAACAATAGAAGTGTTACACGACATAATGACACAAGCTAAAGAACATTATGTTAGGGAATTAGCTCAAACTGCTATAACCGATATATTGGCTGATGCAAAAGAAAATAAAGAGGCTTTGCTTAACAGCCCTAACCCTGAAGACAGAGCAAAAGCGGCAAGCTTCCGCTACGGGCTTGATGTTCTTGCACATGACAAAAACGCTATAGTAAGAGAATCAGTAGCACGAGTAACAGATAATATCAATCTCCTGATGGAATATACAGGTGATTCGTCTCGGATTGTTCGTGCCGCAGTTGCTGAAAGAGGTATCGGCTTAGATAAACTTGCAACAGACAAGGAAGAAGCGGTGCGAATTGCAGTTGCAAAGAACCCTAAGACACCTACATACACGCTTGATTCAATGGTTGCAGGCGCATCATACGATGAGAAAAAGGCTATTATAAATAACCACAATGTAAGCAGAGAGGCACTTGTTAAGCTGTCAAAAGATTCGTTTGAAGACATTGCAAAAAGTGCAACCGATACACTTGCAATAAGGAACGGACAAGAACACGAAAAAACACAAAAAATGGAACGATAAATCTACAAGGCTTATTGGTTGCACATATTATATTGTTTTGTATTGACAAATGCAATACGTTGTGCTATAATATAGGTAATCAGAATTTAAAACAGTAACCGTGTGCGAACCGCAAGCTCACATGAAAGAGCAGGAGCATTCGCATACGAATAGGGCGACTTAGCGTCCTTAAACCGAGCAAGTGGGCGTAATTCTGCTTTCGGGTAGTAGTCAAACTCTCGGTAAGGTACAAACCCTGTACATAAAATCCGTACAGGCATCACACACAATTGTGCAATTTTGCTGAAGCAACCCGCACGTTCGTGCGGAGCGTAAGTTTATACTCCCTCCTAAGCTGTAACATTGCCAGTGAAGCAACCCGCACGTTCGTGCGGAGCGTAAGACTGCTTGCAAAATTTGACGAGTTTGCAGCAGAAAGAAGCAACCCGCACGTTCGTGCGGAGCGTAAGTCGGCGATATGGGAAACGGCAGAATCGGCAGGCTTAGAAGCAACCCGCACGTTCGTGCGGAGCGTAAGAGCGGCAAATTTAAAGGCATTCTGATGTTTTGCAGAAGCAATCCGCACGTTAGTGCGTGGCGTAAGAAGGTAATCCTTGAGGTCGTGCTTATTAATCAGCCGAAGTATCTCGCACGTTAAGTGCGTGACGTAAGTGACATGAGCTTTTGGCGGCAAATTGAAGCGAAGTATCTCGCACGTCAAGTGCGTGGCGTAAGTATCAGCGAAGCGTTGATGTTCAAAAGCAACAGACGCAACCTGCACGTTAGTGCGTATATTATACGAATACGTCCTGTTATTCAACAGGGCGTGTTTTTGTTATGTGGCTTTGTGACCTATAGAATAAGTATAATCATAATTTTCTTTGAAAGGAAAATAATTATTATGGATAAAACAGAACTCATCACTTCTATAAAAGCAATGACCGCAGAAGAACGTGTTAAGACGGCTTACACTACAATGGACGAAGAAATACTTACCATTCTTTCCGAAGACAAACGTTGGTTTGTTCGTGAGATTGTTGCTTCTAATCCAAACGCATCACCTGAAACACTTGAATCTCTTGCTGAAGACAAACAAATGTTTGTGCGTGAAGCGGTTGCGAAGAACCCAAATACAGACGCAAAAACATTGTATAAACTTGCTACCGCAAAAGACAACGCAATATGGGTACGCTTAGAGGTTGCAAGAAATTCTAATGCAGACATAAAAACGCTAAACATTCTTTCAACGGACAAAGAACATAGCGTTCGCTTAACTGTTTTAGAAAATGAACACATAAACGAAGAAATAATAAAAACACTTGCTCGTGATTCTTGTGTGAATGTTCGTACAACAGTTGCAGAAAACCTAAAAATCGGTGTTCCGATACTCGCAACACTTGCACAAGACGAAAGTTGGGAAGTGCGCCTTGCGGTTGCACGGAATCCAAAGACAAGTAAAGCAATTCTTGCTGAACTTGCTAAAGATAATAATTGGCTTGTGCGTGAAGCTGTCGCTAAGAACTCGCATACACCATCAGAAGTGATTGAAACGCTTATAACCGATTCCGATATAGGTGTTAGAGAAGCGGCAAAGGAAACAATAATCTGTAGGCAAAACGCCAAACAGGATAAGCATAAAAGAAACTCATATCAAGAAAGGAAATAAAGCAACAATTAAAAAAATAATAACTTATATGTCTGATGATGGCAAAACGTTTGACAATGAACTGGAATGTGCCAAGTATGAAAGAGACCAAGCTATGCGCAATAACGCTGAATTGTGCGTAGAAATGGCTCGTATTGATGACCTGATTGCAAAGAAATATATGCCAAACAGTGATGACGAAGTACCTGTAAGCAATAGCCTTTTATGAATTTACTTCAGTATTGCAATTTTCACAAGGAATGCGGAGATTTCATCAATGGCAAGTGTGAAGAGTATTTTCTTGGAGAACCGCCGAAAACGGAAAAGAACAAAATCAAGCCCAATGAACGTTATTAAGGTAGAATACGAAGACGAAATGTTCAATATAACTCTTGAAATGGTGCAAAAAGCCATAAACAACATTCCCGTTTTTCAAAAAGTGAAATAATGCCTAAAGCTATTTTGTATTGACAACTGCAATACATTATGCTATAATTAAGTCATTCAAAACAGTGTCGTGTGCGAACCGCAAGCTCACATAAAAGAGCAGGAGCATTCGCATACGATTAGGGTGACTTAGCACCCTTAAACCGAGCAAGTGGGCGTAATTCTGCTTTCGGGTAGTAGTCAAACTCTCGGTAAGGTACAAACCCTGTACATAAAATCCGTACAGGCATCACGCATATTAGTGCATTTTTGCTGAAGCAACCCGCACGTCAAGTGCGTGGCGTAAGAGCTGATTTTCATCTTTCACCTATCGGCTGGGAACGAAGCAACCCGCACGTCAAGTGCGTGGCGTAAGCGAACTTGGAGATGATATTGCCGATTTGCTTTGAGGAAGCAACCCGCACGTCAAGTGCGTGGTATAAGATAGCATCGCTTTATGTTCTTCCTGTCAATATGATGAAGCAACACGCACGGTACTACGTGGTGTAAGTGTACTCGGAAGAATTACATCAATAGGTTCAAACGAAATATCGTACTTGAAATATAAAGAGAAACAACCACACACAAGAGTGTGGTGCAAGTAAGTGTACATATATTTTATACACGTCCTGCCATTCGACAGGACGTTTTTTTGTTATGTGGCTTTGTGAACCATAAGTAAGGTAAAGAGAAATAAATTTATTGTGTCCTATAAATCGTACACGCAAAAGGTTTTGTATTGACGTTTGCATTACAAAATGCTATAATATAGGTAATGAAAAAGCCGATAGCCAAAGGAGAAAAATATGGGACACGCAATAAATTATGATGTATTTAAGACAACCACAAACAAGAGCGAAATATACTCTTATGTGAACCAAGCCGCAATTTACGAAGGTGATTATCACCACGAAGTTGGAACAATAGAGTTTAAAAATGTATGCTTCAACAGCTAAGAAGAAGCGAGAGAATATATAGAAGGTCTTGGCGGCTTCTATAGACAAGTAGCGGTAAAGTTCAAAAAGAATGACGGCAAGTATTCGAAGACTTTCACGGATAAAGAAAAACAGTTGCAAAAAGCAAAGCAAGATTATTATTCTTTAGACCGCAAAATACACTACGCCGATTGCAAAAGCGAATACATTGGTTGTAAACACTGTGGTTCAAAACTTGCAAGAAAATATATTAAATCCAACCATTGCCCTCTGTGCAACAAGGATATAAGACCCGAAAGCACGCTTGCTCGATTATCTAATATGAAAGCAAAAATAACGAAGCTTGAAGAAGATTATAAAAAGCAAAAGCGTGTTGAAGACGCAAAGAAGGCAAACAAGGCAGAAACATACTGGCTTGTAAAAACAGAATATCACGTTTGATATTATACTGCACTGAGCGGAGCGACAACGCTCCGCAATAAGTGTTAAGTGTAAAAGGAAAAACAAAATGACTGATTACGAACTCAGAAGCCTATATTTTACCCATAACAAAGAACTGCTTTCAAAGTATGCAAAGCACAAGAATGCTGAGTTTCGTAGAGCGGTTGCGTGGAACAAGCATACAGATGAAGCAGATTTACTGATGCTTTCAAAAGATGAAGACCCGATGGTGAGACGCAATGTGCTAAACAATAGTAGTTCACCTTATGTGTTACTATTAGAGTTAGCCAAAAGCGACAACAAGTTCCTTGCCGAAAAAGCTTCAGAAACAATAGAAATAAAGAAACATATTGATAAACTACGCTTTAAGAGGGAACGAGAATGCTAACAATTATAATAGGGAAATCCGCAAGCGGGAAAGACACGATACAAAGAGAACTGATTGAAAGCTACAATATACAGAACATCATAACGACCACAACACGTCCTATCAGAGAAGGGGAGCAGGACGGAAAAGATTATTGTTTTATCTCAACAAAAATGTTTGAAAAAGCGATAGAAGATAATATGTTTTTAGAGTACCGAGTATACAACACATCGGTTGGAAACAAACATGATTTGTGGTATTACGGTACTCCAAAACAAAAACTGGCGATAGGCAAAAATTATTGCATTATAACAGATGTACAAGGAGCAAAAGCAAATATAGACTACTATGGGAAAGAAAACTGTTTTGTTGTTTTTGTTCACACTACAGATAAGATAAGAACAAACAGAGCAATGCAACGTGGTTCTTTTGATATATGTGAATGGGAAAGACGATTAAAAGATGATAGCATTAAATTTTCCTCAACACATACCGATGGTTTAATTGATTTGACTATAGAAAATGACGGGGAAAACAATATTGCAGACCTTGCAAAAACTGTTTACGAAAATATAATAATAAAACAAAAAATGCGTGTTTTTCAAAACAGGAAGGAAAGATAAAAATGTATTACGCATCGGGAATAGATTATAAGAACACAATGAATAACGCTTATCGCCTTTGTGTGCTTTTCAACACTTCTGAACTGATTGAGCAGAATGAAGCTTATTGGCTACCAACTGACGGCGATAACTTAATGTGTTTGCAGGTCACACCACGTTGTTATGAAACCAGTGATTTCATAACGTTATTTGAAAGATATGCTTACAAATCTCTTTATACAACAGCGGAATTATCAGAAATAGACAGCCTTATAACAAAGCTAAACAAAGGGATTGTTGATTCAGATTCCGAGTATTTGAATTGTGCGGGTCGGCTTTACGATTTATTCGAGCGCAGTTTAAAATACAGTGCGTACCGTGACCTTATTGAAACAGCAGAATCAGAATTGGAAATAGACAGAGAGGATATAAAAATACCTGTAGAAAATTGCTTTAAAAACGGCGAACAGCGTTATATGAACGGCAACGACTACATTCTTACAGGGGGAGAACCACATTATGTGGTTTTCTATAATGAACAGTACACCGATTTTGGAACAGTCGGTATGAGTCTGAGCAATACCGCAAGCAAATTTGAAAATCTTTCTGAAAACGAAACACCAACTTTTGATGAAGATGGTTTACTGTTTGCTACACATACCGCTCCGTATACAAAAAGTCTGCGTGAATGCGAAAAATTCATTAACAATCTCAATCATAGGATATACACACCAGAAGAAATCGTCACTTTGCGTAGCGAATTTAACAGAATAAAAGAAAGCGGCAATGACGAATGGTATCTTGATGATAAAAACAATTGTGCTAAACTCATATCCTTACTTGACAGGCAAGCAGAATATGAAGCAACTATGAAGCTGTTAAGAAGTGCCGAAAAGTTAGGAATGCCTGAAGAAATTTTGTGGGTAGAGTGCTACCGACCAGAACTAAAGGATACTGTAGTTATACACGCTAATGAATACAAGCAATTGTATCAATCAGATAAAACCAAAACCAAAGAGAAAATTCAGAAGGAGAAATAAACGTGGGAATCGAATACATCAACAGAATAACAGTAAAAAAAGACGGCGTATACATATCAACAAAGAGCAATAATGACGGTTATCCTTACCATTCGGTTAGATTAGAAGAAATGTCAAGAATATATGCCGAAGAAGGAAAAGACGCATACGAAAAAGAATTGTTAAGAATGATACAATCATATTGTGAACTCAGAGGAAGTCACAAAAGCTTAGAAAAGTACCGATATGCTTTATATTCACTTAAAGCAGAACAAATAGAAGAAAAGTTCTACAATAAAAAGCAAGTTGTGATGCAACGCTTTGAAAAAGAATACGGCGATTACCGTGACTGGTCTGAAGAAGTCAAAAAAGAATATCGAAGTATAGCCAATAAAATAAATGATGAAGAACTTACTGAGAGAGTAAATCTTGTAACAGAGTACGAAAATAAGATAAGGCTAAAAATGTGGAGCTTTTTGAATAAATATCAAATAGCGGCAATGTCCTTTGAAGGAAAAAGAAAAGCCGCCGAAAACAGTCAGACTCCTTCTGAGTTTTTATATTCTTTGGCATCAGCGGAGTATTCCGATGAAGAAAATCAACATGAAATATTTCTGGCACTTGCACAGAACAAAAACATATCAGAAGAAACAATGAAAATACTCGCTAAAAGTGAAGATACAACAGTTCAATGGCTTATGGTTAACAACTGCAACGTTACTGAAGACATCATCAGAGAACTCGTAAGAGATTATGCGGAAGATGATGATATGCTTATCGAAGCTATAGCAAATTGTGAAATAACTCCTCTTGATATACTCGCCAATCTTTCAAAAAGTGAAGACGAATGTGTTCGTGAAGGTGTCGCAGAAAATTTGAAAACACCACCTGAAACACTTCTTGAAATGGCACTCAACAAAGATGAAAGGTTCGGTCTGATTTATAACGAAATAGCAATGAATCCGAACAGCACCGTTGAAATCCTTTCTATCTTGCTTGATAAGAAACACGAATACAGCGAAAAGGGTATTAGCAATTGGACGGAAACAATATTTGCCTCAGTAAAGCAAAATAGAAACGCTACAGATGAAATAAAAAGCAGAGTAGACGAATACATGGAACAAATTACTGCAAATGAGCTGAAAGAAGTAGCAAAGGCACACAAAAAGGAGCAACATTATGAACAACGTTAATATGACAAACAACCACAGGGACAGAGAAATGGTAGACATTTATATGGTTAAACTTTATCCTGTAAACTTATCAAAGCAGGATAAGCACGGCATGGACTACATCAGAAGCCCAGAAAATGCAATAAGTAAGGGAAAAGACATTTTTGGCTATTGGCAAGACGAAGTACCAAAAATGCAAGCTTCAGTATTTTCAAAAGTATTTGAAGCAGAAATGAAAAAAGAAGTCGCATACGATGTAAAACACAAAAACACAACTGTTGAACTTCTGATTCCAGAGATAATTGAAGATGTAACCTATGGCATAAGTCAAAAAGAAAATGAAGGAGACAAAGAGACTTTAAACGACATTCTCAACGAAAGAAGAATCGGTGGTATTGACGTATGCTTTGAAGGAGCAATATCTCAGTCGATGCTTCAAGAACATTATGACATAAAAGACTATTTCGGCAAAGCAGATTACGCATATTCTGATTGCTTTATTCAATGATGACGGTTATCACTGTAATGACATTAACAAAGAAAGAGAAGAAGAGCGGCAAAGAGCGAAAGCCGCCGATAAGAGAATGGAACGCTTTGAAAGAGGATTCAAAGGACAATTTATGTATGAAAGATAAGAACTGAAAAAATACCCCCTCGGTAAAGGCTACCGAGGGGGTAAATCATTTTCTTTTTTCATTTGTACAATAAGACAGGACTACAACGGCAACAGAGGAACTGCTTAAAAAGCAATAGCAAACTGCTAAAATTGCGGTCAGTCTACACGCTGTTCAACATTCAAAAACCGTAGGCTCAAACATCATTGTAAAAATCACCCGTTCATCATAAAAACAAAGCACAAAATCATCAATCAATATGTTATTTTCATCATCAACATCAAATATCAAAAATGCGCATTTTGCGGTGTACGGCGTACATTTGGCTCAAACAAGCCGTTAGCGAGGAGCTTTGCGTGTACGCAACGGTGTACGAGCGGTGTACGGTGTACACTCTTTTTACAAGAGCCTATTTAAAACACTTTCGTTATAACATCAACAATAAATCAAAAATCAATCTTACATCGGGTGTTTACATATATATTGTACCATAAAGCGGGCAGGAAGTCAATAGCAAAAGCAAAAAATTAATACTAAAAAAACAATTATCAAACAGGAATAAAATTTTTATTCTGGAACGCAAACTCGGTACAAGGCACTAAGGAAAGAGCAGAGAACAAACAAAGTCGAAAAAACAATTCCAAATCAGGAATAATATTTTTATTCCGAAAAAGTAGTAACTGCATCAGCAGGAGCATTTGAGGGCGAGAACAAGTAAACTGAAAATAACAATTACCAACGTGGAATAAAATTTTTATTCCGAAGTAAGAACATACCAGAGCTTGCCGCTCCGAGCCTGCGCCTTCAGGGAGAACTATCAAAGTGATAGAACAACTAAGTGTTCCCAGAGAACCACCCCACCTTTATTAGAGCAAGCACAGGTCTGATGGCAACACATTCCTGAAACAAGCCTGAAAGCAATATAAGTATAACAAGATATACTTATATTATAATAATCCCTGTCTTGCCCCAGACATATTAACCTGTTATAGAACACATCTGTAAAAAACACTATTACTATTAGATATGTATAAAAAGCAAATTTAAACCACGACAGCGGAGCGGCGATTGTTCCATTCAATGCAAATTAAATTAAAGGCATTTATAATATGTATGTTTCAAACAGGGAAGAGCATTGTCAAGGAAAAAAATATGCGATAAGCATATATAAAAAAATAGCTCAGGACAAGCCTGAGCTAAAACAAATTGGTAATATGAAGAAATCAATAAAATGCAATACATTAAACATAGTTGTCAGCGGCAAGTTTGATACTTGCCGCTACACTGTTTACAGTCAACTATGTTTCCCATCATAACGTACCACAATAATTATTATAACATATTTCAACGCAAAATGCAATACAAAAAATTATGATTTACAACAAATTTGTAAAATAAATTGAATTAAAAATATTTATTTTTTTGACAATTTGTTTGAAACAACTCGGCGGCGGTGTTCTGCGACAGGTTTGCTATTATAATATGTCTGAGGAAAAATATGGTTATATATGTATAAAAGTATATATTGTTATACTTATTTTAAACATCTTGTTCCCCCCTGTTCCTTTGAATTTTGTCTTTTTCTCTGATAAAGCGGGGTAGCGGCAAGGCTCACAGGTCGGCTCGATTCCATTTTCTTGCATTTTTTCTCTTTCTTTCGCTCTTTTTGTGTTTTCTAACAGCTCTGTACAGGGGTTTTGTATTGACAATTGCAACATATTATGCTATAATATAGGCAATGAAAACGAAGATTATATTGTTCGGATTTGGATAAATATTCAATCTTTGTATGGAACACATTTATAAAAGGAGCAAAATTATGGCTATCACAGATGAAGAACTCGCTATTGCTAAGGATATAGCTAAGGACAAAAAAAGACCCGTTTTCTTTTACTGGAATGACGGCGTTCCTTGTTGCCCGATATGTCACGAGCCTCTTACAAAGGCTGATAAGTGCCAGACTTGCGGTGTTATCCTTGCGAAAGACGCTTCTCTTTCAAGATATTGTCAGCTCATAAATTCACCACAGGCAAAAGCAATCGCAAAAGGCAAGAACAAAAAGATTCCCGCTTATTGGGTTGACGGTAAACCTTATTGCCCGATATGTCATGAATCTCTTACTCAGGCTGACAAATGCCAGTCCTGCAACGCTGAATTGATTCACGATGAGTCTTTAGACCATTATTGTGAACTGTTACACGGTTAACAGCTTGTTCTATGTCGATAGGGAACATTAGCGGCAAACGTAGCTGTTTAATAACGGAAAAAGAGAGAAGCAATATGAAAAAGGGGTATTTTTCATTATGCAAATGGGTGGCTTGTATAACTATGCTTATAAGTCACTTAGGGGCAGTTTTAAAACCGTATGTCGATGAATGGATTTGGGTCGTCACGAATACAATCGGACGTGTAGCGTTTCCTCTGTTCGTCTTTTTAATGATAGAAGCTTTCTATTATACAAAGAGCAGACCCAAACATCTGTTACGCATTGGCATAATCGCATTAGTCAGCGAAGTTCCTTTTGATTTGCTGACGGCAGGCGCACCAATAAATTATCGTTACCAGAATGTATGTTTTACCTTGTTCTTAGGTTTCCTTATGCTCGTGATAATTCATTCTTCCGCTTATGCTAAGTTTGTTTTATCTGTAAAACGCTTGTTTGAAACGCATCTGAATACTAAGACGGATAAAATCGGAAGATTTGTGTCTTCCGTAATCACTCTGTTAATATGGTGTGCTTTTATGTTTACCGCATATCTTTCTTGTTGCGATTACGGTTGGTTTGGCATATTCCTAATTGGCATTCTTGATTTTGCTCGGCGGGCAAAGAAAAAGAAAACTTTTGTCTGTATCGGCATCGCCGCCTTTGCAATATTAAACAAGAATCCTGTCTATGCCATTTGTGTTGTAGATGCTTTTATGATTATTTATGCGTGGTGCGTAAACACCTGCACAGATTATCGTAAAACCGAAAGCAAAAAAAATGAAATGAATAAACCTCTTAACAACTTTTCTGTATGGTTTTTCAGAGCTTTCTATCCTGTTCATTTGCTTGTTCTCGGATTGCTCAACATCACACTGCCTCTTTTCATAAAATAAAAATCATATTACGAGGTAAAAGAGAATGAAAAGAGAATTTCTAAGAGTTGATGAATGCGCCGAAATGTTGGGTGTAAGCAATAAGTTTATATTGCACTTAATTCAAACTGAGGTAGTCGGTTATTTTCGTGTTGGTGCATCATATAGAGTGTTACGGTCTTCTATCGACAGCTATCTCGAAGAAACCTTGCACGTTACTAAGTATTACACCTGTACAGGTATATCCAATATACTGAACATCGGCAGACTTGCGGTAACTGAACTTGTAAAAGAAAGTCTTCCGTATATAGAATTACCTTCTTATACACGTTGGTACGACAGCGTTCGTGTCAAGGAATCGGATTTCAATGCTTGGTATTCTAAGGAAAGAAGTAAACAACAGTTTTATACACCGAATGAAATAGCTTCCATTTTCAATATTGATTTAGCCACAGTCACAAAATGGATAGACGATGGTGTCTTCACTTATTATACCATTGAAGGTACGAAAAAAATTAAAGTCAGCGATATAGAAGAGTTCCTTCTACAGCGAGAAACAAAAAAGAAGGTATACACATATTCCGAAATTCTGCAACTGCTTAACGTCACGCCTGCGGAATTGGAACAGATGATAGAGGAAGAAGGCTTTCCTTTAATTGAGAACAACGCAGACAGATATATAGTCGATAGATTCAGTAAAAAATATGTACTTCCTATGAGGGAGCTTGATAGATGGCTTGAAAAAAACATGGTTAATCCCGTTTCCTTTGACAACTATGCAGATACTGAAAGCGAGGAAGAAATAAATGGCAGTAGCGAAAACAAAGAAGAACTATAATAGCACAAACCTTATAAGCAAGGATAGACTGCTCTTAACCTTCGCTCATATTCTTGCAACCGCCGATAGTGACGAACAAGCATTAAGCGATATGTATGAAGCAACACTTTTTGAACAGGAAGTGACCTTTGATATGCTTAATGAGATAAAAATACGCAGAGATGCCTTGCCGCTTATCGAGAAAGCCGCAAAAGGAAATACCGATACGACAATTTACCATATCTCTCTTGATACAATTGAAGCCATAGAAGAAACTTATTTCCTCTTCAAGGAACGACTTCATCTTATAAACGCTGAGATTGTAAAGGAAGATAACGGAATTTCAATAAAGAGAAATTGCTGATATATTCACCAACTTCTTTTTTCGTTAATACGTTTTTAGGGCGACTTAGCGTCCTTAAACCGAGCAAGTGAGCGTAATTCTTCCTTCGGGCAGTAGCTTAACTCTCGGTAAGGTACAAACCCTGTACATTTAATCCGTGCAGGCATCACGCACAATTGTGCAATTTTGCTGAAGCAACTCGCACGAACGTGCGGGGTGTAAGAAAACGCTGTCGGCGCAAGAAAGACCAACAAATGGAAGCAACCCGCACGTCAAGTGCGTGACGTAAGAATTTGTACTGCCTTGTGGAAGGGGCAGGTGGGGAAACGCAACCCGCACGTCAAGTGCGTGGCGTAAGTGAACTTGCTGTTTGCCTTATCAAGCATTCCGCTTGGAAGCAACCCGCACGGCGGTGCGTGGTGTAAGATACCATGTCAGTTTGTATTTAGCTATTCTTCAGAAGCAATTCGTACCGTGATGTAAGCTAAAACACATATTTCTACATAATATAATACAAAAAGACCTTCTTATCAGGAAGGTCTTTCTCGTTTCTAAAATCATTTTAAGCATAATTTAGCTGATATTGTTTTCCTTATTATTGAGTTTTGTATTGACAATTGCATTACAAAATGCTATAATATAGGTAGTAACTGCGAAAGGAATTTAAAATATGGCTAATTGGCGCAGATGCAAATATGAAGAAGTGGGATACTATTTCTTTAATGAAGATTTTGCAGTAAAGAACGGATTCACACGGGCTTCATACTATTGCAACGAAGAATGTATTGAAAAAATTTTGAAGAGTGGAACATACGCCTCTTATGGCTATTTCAAGCACCCTCGTGAAAGTGTGCCTTATTTAGACCACCCGCTTCTTTACAAGAATCCAAAAGAGAAAAAGTGTTGCTTAGTGTATCTTCCGTATATGCCCGCAGACGACATCAGACCTGAAGTTGAACAATGGGCGAAAAGCAAAGGTCTTAAAGCTGAGTTATACCCCAAAAGTTGGTACAGCCACGCTTGCCTTGTAATAATCTCTTTACCAGATGTTCATGTTTTAGTTGATGATATGTACAAATAACGAGAAAGGACATTCAAAATGAAAGCACACATTGCAGGAAGCTCTTATGTTTATAAAACAAGTCAAGCAAAAGCTATAAGAAACAGTAACATAATGGATATGTACGCTTGTTATCAAATAGCCATTGCATTAGCCTTGAAAAAGCTTTACGGTTTTGGAAACAAGAGAATCCGTGATGCTTTCTTCTGTATAGGTGAAGCTATGGATACATTTCATAGTTACGCATCTTTATCTCCAAACAAAATAAGCAGGCACGGGTACGATGACATAGGAACAGGACAGGAGAAACTTTTTCGTATGGCAAAGAGCCGTAATATAGACACTGACTATTTAAAAGTCACACACTGTAACACTCCTTCGGCACAGCAAATGGATAAGCCCGATGTCTGTGGCATCTATTACATATTCCGTTTATGTGTTGCTATAGGGCTAAACGATAAATGCGGTTTTGGAAACAGCAGAATAAAACAAGTTTTTGATTATACAAACGAAGTGTTCTGTGAATTTGACAAGGCTTCTCATGCGTCAGATGAAATGAAGGCTCTCGGCTACAACGACCGAGATATAGGGAAAAAGCACTTGTTAAAAATGGCTGAAGAAGAGGGCATAGACTTATATGAGTCGGCGGGTATAACCTTCACAGATTATAGAACGGAGTGAAGATTATGAGCGATACAGTTCTTCTGAACAAAGGAGATATTGTTAAAGCAATAGATAAGCTTGCCGCTGAGAGTTTGTTCAACGATGGCGATGACGCACTTATAAGTGCGTCTTGTATTAAAAGAATATGTGAACAGTTACCGCAAATATCTCTTAATTCCAACCTTGTCAGATGTGAAAATTGTATCTATGCTACGCCTTTGGAAAAGCACTGTGTATACAGCAGTAAAATATATCTTAATTGCTCGTTGGGAAGAGGAGACTTTGTTCAAAACGTATGGCATAAATACACAAAAAAATACAGAGATTACAGCCTTGTAGACAAAAGCGGCTTTTGCGATAGCGGAGAAGCAAAAGTTATAGAGAACACGTTCGATAATCCAGATTTGATGTCATCGAAGAAAGGAAATTAACATGGAAAACTACGTTAATAATTTGGCGGTACACTATCTCTTATCTCGTGGCATAAAGGAGATAAATGTAGAAGACCCTTTGAGCATTATTCATCTGCCTCAAATTATGATAAGCTTAAAGCCACAATTTTGCGAACTTATAGCGAGTGGCAAAAAGACGGTTGAACTGCGTAAAAACACACCGAAAATCAGCGTGCCTTTCAAGTGCTACATATATTGCACAAAAGATAAAAATAAGCATTTTTGGACTGGGAAAAGGTACTCGTACATAGACGAACGCAGTCACAATGCCTTTGATAAGGAAGGAAACGGAAAAATTATTGGAGAATTTGTCTGCGACTACATTACTGAGTATGAAGCTGAATTTCATAAAGAAGAAGACTCATATCAGGATATTCAAAAAGTTTGGATAGATGAAGATTATCCCGAAGACGGCGAACAATATCTGAAAATAACAGCTAACGATGAAGATGACCCAAATGACTGTGAGCTGTGCATAAAAAGTTGTTTGTCTTTTATGGATATAAAAAATTATATAGGTGGAGAAAGTGCTTTTAAGAGGTTTTTCGGTTGGCACATTTCGTTTCTTAAAATCTACGAACAACCCAAAGATTTAAACGAATTTATTTGTAACGGAAAACCAATCAATCGACCACCTCAGTCTTGGTGTTACATCGAAAAAACAATGTGCTGACTGTATCGTGAAAGGAAAAAGAAATCATGAATAAAACTATAGCGTATGATTATTGCTTCAACTGTGCCGACATACCATACAACGATGAAATTATTAACGGAACTTCTGTGATGATTTCCTTCGTTGCTTTTAACGCTTTGTTCAAGGAAATAAATCTTTCAGAAACAATGCGAACGGTAGAAGGATACGACATATCAGACATTATTAAAGTATCCTTTGATAATGAAAACGAATATACAATACAATGCAGGCAAAAAGTGCTTGATGCGTTTTATCGTGATTACGGATTTGCTACATTATATTGTAAACCCATAGAATACCGTCTTTGTGTGCAAATCGAGAAAGGATATTGCAAAGACGTACTGACTAACGAAGAAACATATCGCAGGATTATTTCTGAAAACAAAGGACTTTTTGACATATCTGACAACAGAGTTGCTCAAACGCTTGCGTATATGATGGTAGAAGCGGACACAAAAGATTGCTTGTGGTTTATGCCATCAAAAGAGTTGACAAAGAATAAATGCTGTCTTGGCAATTCTGGTGAGGAAAGCACGTCTCTATAAGAAAGGAAAGATACTTATGAATACTACAAAAACGATTGCTTACGATTATTCCTTTAATAGTTCTAAGAAAATTTTATATAACGGGAAAATCGTAGATGGCGCAGACCTTGATGTTTCTATACTTGCTTTCAACAAAAAGGGAGAACAGGTAGAGCTTGTAGATGGAATGAAAACTGCTGAAGGGTATCATCTCTGTTCTGTCATTCGTACATACATCGGTGGAAATAATCTTTTCGGCATTGAGTGTCGGCAAGATGTGTTAGATGCTCTCTACAGAGATTTCGGCATAACCGATATATATTGCAATATAGTAGGTTATTATCTTTCCGTACTGGTTACAGAATGCTATGCTGAGTCTTGGAAAGTTGACGAGGCAATATTTAAATCATTTCTTAAAGACAACTTCTCTTTGTTTGTCAACTCGGACAACTACTCTGGAGAATGCCTTGCTTGGGGTATAAGCGACATAGATTTGAACTTGGAAAAGTCGGATTATCATTTTGTTGCTTCAATTGTAAACAAATGCTGTATTGGCAATTCTGGGGGAGGGAAGCACTTCTATATAAGAAAGGAAACCTCAAAATGAAAAAAATTTTAAAAACTGCAATTATTTTTTCTTGTTTTCTTCTGTGCTTAACGCTTATCATTGCTTATCTTTCCTCTGATAATTTTTTTGAACAAATAATCAATAACGCAGACGCTTCATTAAATTTTGCTTTAAAAATTTTAATGCTCGGTTTCGTTTTTTCGATTGTATATAACGGACTTGCTAAATTTTTTAATAAGATTTTTGGTGTCGTAAACAACAAAGACAATGAAAACAATAATTATAAGGAAGGATAAAACTTATGATTTGCGAGAAGTGTTTACATAAAGATGTTTGTTCTCTTAAAAGCGGAAAAAGAAATTCTCTGTTTTGTGAGCATTACAAAGATGCAAATGAATGGCTGAAAATTCCTTGTATAGCAATGATAGAACAATTTATCGGTGAAAAAGGCGAGTTCAGCACACGATGCACGGCACATAACGGTAAGACAGCAGTTATATACCGCCGAAACAATTATGACGGTGTTCTGATAGACGTTACAAACGAATGCTATCATACTGATGTAGCTAAAAAGCGTATTGCCGCTATTGTAAACGAAAACAAAAAGAACAAATGAGGTCAAAAGATGATGAAAAACAAGTATTTTAAGTATTTTCAGCCAAACAAATTAGACCTTAAAGACGAGTACGGAGACTGTGCTGTGAGAACAATCTGCAAAGCAGAAAATATGGAATGGCTTGAAGCTTATGACTTGATGTGGTCTTATTCCAGAGAAGTACAAAGCCCTTTGAATTGCAAATATGGGTTTGAACACATTCTGAAAAAGTTGGGCTATAAATATTGTCCGATAAGCAATAAAAAAGGCAGTAAAAAACCAACTGTAACGGAGTTCTCAAAAACACATACAAATGGTACTTATGTCCTTGTAGTTGCAAACCATTATGTTTGCAGTAAAGACGGATTTTTCTATGATACTTTTGATTCTGGCGACAATTCCTTATATGGATATTGGGAAAAAGAATAATGCTCGGAAAACGAGGTTTTCAATGAAAAAAGGTATTATGTATACAACGTTAATGGTAAGGTTATTTCCTTTTTACAAACTACCAAAGCGATGCCGCACCTGCGAGCTTCTTGGCATTTGTCGTCACATGAGAGAAGAACAATGGAAGTGTTATAACGGTTGTATGATTTTGAATAAAACAAACAATGGGTAAGGAACGGAAATGAGCAGAAAAGACATAACAAAACATCTATCCGCTTTATTGGAAAAACATCTCAATCCTTCAAACGATACAAGGATATATATATCAAAAGAAGTTAGTTTTAACTGTTACGGTGGAGAACAGACGATAAGAGTGGATTATATGCGGTTCAAACCTGTTAACAACTACACCGCTGAAGGAATAGAAAACGGCAAGTTTTATTGCTATGAAATCAAATCATCTGTTGAGGATTTTCACTCCCCAAACGGTCACAACTTCATAGGCGATTATAACTATTATGTTATGCCAGAAGAGGTTTTTGAAAAAGTAAAAGACGAAATACCTTCTAATGTTGGCGTTTTTGTTCCTTATTGCGGTGAATACTACACATGGCTTAGGTCTGTAAAAAACGCAAAAAAGCAACAAAAAAGATTTACAACTTACGAAATGTTGCTTATGATGTTTCGTTCTGCTAACAGAGAAACAATGAAAAAGAAAAACCAAGATTCACAACACTAATGAAAAACTAAGAGGAAAACACGTTATGAACATTTGCTTTGATACAGAAACCACAGGGCTTGATTCAAGAAATGATGAAGTGTTACAGCTTTCTATTATTGACGCTGACAGTGGGAAAACGCTTTTCAACGAATATATGAAGCCTACGCACACAGATTCGTGGGAACAGGCACAGGCTGTTAACGGTATAGCACCTGAAATGGTAGAAGATTGCCTTACGATTGAAGAATACAGAAGCACTATACAACGCATTTTCGATAAGGCTGATACAGTGCTTGGTTATAACGTAAATTTTGATGTAGGCTTTCTTCGGACAGCAGGCATTAAAATAGAAAATCGTCTTGTCGATGTAATGACTGAATTTGCAGAGATATACGGCGAATGGAATGACGCTCGTGATGATTGGAAATGGCAAAAACTCACTACCGCCGCCGCTTACTATGGTCTCAGCTTTGAAGGAACAGCGCACGATAGCCTTGCAGATGCAAAAATGACAGCGGCTGTTTACAAAGAAATGCACAAGATTTGAGTTGATGCAAGAGGTAAGTCATAAAGGCTTACCTCTTTTAAATGAAAGGGCATTGTATGCTTGAAATAATATATAGAATATACGAAGTTGCTGAGGAAGAAGAGGCAAAAAGAAATCTTGAAAAAGAAAGAGATTTTGGTGTTTACTCTTCTATAAGCAAAACTGTTAATAATGAGCTTGTAATGGACTGCTTAGTGTGTGAAAGCAGAGAACAGTTCAAAGAAATAATAAAAAGCCAATATGGTGAAGATATTGCTTTCAGATACTCCAAGAAACTATCCGCAGGTGCTTTGTATTGTGTCATAATCGGAGAACATTGCTTCAACACAAATCGTTATTTCAACAAAATAACTTTCACTTGCGATTGCTGTGGCGCAACTGTAAGCACATACTATGGCAAGCCTATATGTTTTTCTGATTACGAACTTCATAACACTTTGTTCTCTTTAGAAGAATATTCTAAAAAGCGTTTCTGTAGTAACACTTGTAAAGAACAATATCTTAAAGAAGAACGTTCAAAATTATCGCCCGACTCAGAAACGGAATACTTCATTACAAGAGAAATGTTTGAAACCGATATAGCAGGATATATTTACAAAATCACAAAAAAGTCTTCTGATGAGTTCTATGTAGGGCAAACAATATACAACCCTGTTTTTCGTTGGGGACAGCATCTGAACACGGAAAGATTTCCTCTTTCTGATATTTGTGATTACAAATTCGAGGTTCTGGAAATTGTGCCAAAAGGCAAAAATATCCTTGAACGAGAAAAATATTACATTCAGAAGCTATACAAAGAAAATCCCCAAAAATCGCTTAATATTATGTGTACTGCGGGTCTTATAGAACCAGAAATAGACGGTCAGATGACTCTTGAAGACAATTCCTAACAAGCACATCAATTACACACATTATATACTTTTGTATTGACAACTGCAATACATTATGCTATAATTAAGTCATTCAAAACAGTGTCGTGTGCGAACCGCAAGCTCACATAAAAGAGCAGGAGCATTTGCATACGAATAGGGCGACTTAGCGTCCTTAAACCGAGTAAGTGGGCGTAATTCTTCCTTCGGGCAGTAGCTTAACTCTCGGTAAGGTACAAACCCTGTACATTTAATCCGTACAGGCATCACGCACAATTGTGCATATTTGCTGAAGCAACCCGCACGTTCGTGCGGAGCGTAAGTTTTGTGTCAGATGGAATCGGTGCTTAGTTGATGCGAAGCAACCCGCACGTTCGTGCGGGGCGTAAGATGCGGCTTGTCTGCTGACGGTAGTATACTTGTGGAAGCAACCCGCACGTCAAGTGCGTGGCGTAAGTAAGATAATCGCCTACGTTGTTGCGCAGTTGTTGCGAAGTAACTCGCACGTTCGTGCGGAGCGTAAGTGAGATAACAAAACGAGGTATGAAGCAATCAGAGGAAGCAACTCGCATATTAGGTGCATGATGTAAGGTCTCTGACATTTTAGGGTTGCTCATTGGTAGCCTGTTATAACTCGCTCGTTATGTGCGTGGTGTAAGCGGTGTCTTATCACGGTAGCAGTCGTCACATATCAAAGAATAGCGAGTTACTGTATGCCGATGTGTGATGTAAGTCCATGTCGGCTATGTTATAAGTTACGACTTATATTCAAGGACAAAGAAAAACAATGAAAAAAGAATGCTGTTTATGCAGACGTTCAATCGTCTTGTTATGTAAAAAAAACGCTGATGGTTATATTTGCAACAAATGCAAAAAATATATTCCATCTAAAATCAATCTGAAATATGCTGACACAGAGTATTTAAAATCCATTTATGAAGAAAACAAGAAAAGAAGTAAAACTTTTTCTTGTACAGCTTCTTATGGTTCTTTGTTTATAGATGGGAAAAACAATATGTTCTGTATCAGTAACAGGCAAGCTAACAGGTTGCCGCTATGTTTCGGAGATATATATTATGTCAGCGAATTAAGCTGTGTAGGGCTTTATTGTACAAATGCACGATTTGTAAACAATAGAGTCCTTTGTGATATTAAGTTCAGTTTTACAACTGAAAACACGTCATCTGAAACAACAATTGCGAGAGGACAAAAATGTTCTTTTAAAATTCAAGGTGACAAAGTTGCTTGGAATGAGCCGCCCGTTTTTTGTGTTTTCAGGGAGATGTTCAAACAAATGATTGATAACGAATATTTCGGGTTAAATAAAAAACTTCAAAGCATACAAAAAATGAAACACGAAATAACTCACACGGAAAATAATTACGATTGGGCGAAAGGCATCATGTTCTTTGATACTGAAGATGACCCGTCATCTGCTGAATTAAAGAAACACAGAAACACACTTGTAAAAGCATTTCACCCAGACCTAAATGATGCTTTACACGAAGAAGAAAACACACAAATTACTGCTCGTATCAATAAAGCTTACGAAATATTGAATGACGGGAACAAGTGATATATTTTTTGTTAAAATCCTGTAATTTGTTTAGGAGAAATTCATGATTTACGACCAAATAATTAAAATATGCGAAATCAACAATACTAAGCCAACACCTGTTTTGCGTAGCTTAGGATATAGTGCGGGCAATTTACGGAGTTGGAAAAATGGTTCAGGAGTAAATTCTGATACATTAAAGGCTTTAGCTGACTATTTCGATGTTCCAGTAGATTATTTTTTTGCTGAAAAAGATTCCCCCGACCTGCTTAATATAAGCACAACATCTTACAAAGAAGCAATGAATGTGTATGCCACGAGACCAACATTCTTTGATGACATAGAAAAGAGTTCAGCAGTTAATCAGGGAGAACTTGAAATTATCGCAGATTACTTAGGTTGCAACATCAATATATTCAGTAGAAGCGGCGTGACTGTTAACGATACAAAAACATCGTATAAGCGGTCTGACGCTTTTACACTTGTATTGGAAATACTCAATACGATTGCGACAAGCAAAGAATACAAAGAGTTGCAATGCACCTTATCATCAGTAATTGCTAATAATCTGTATAAACTCGGTATATCGGCAAGAGAATTAACTAAAATAGGTGTTACATCTCCCTACGAAACACCGTTTTCTACGTTTACTCTTATTCGTATCTCAAAACACTTCCATCTGGGGTTAGAATCAATTGTCACAGGGAAAATGTTAGCTTAATAACAAGAAAGGAAATAATTACTTTTATGTTTTATAACAAACTCCAAACTTTATGCAAAGAAAAAGGCGAAAAACCTTCCCCGTTATTAAAAAAATTAGGATTAAGTACAGGCAATATTACTAAATGGTCTCGTGGAGCATCGGTTAATTCAGATATTCTAATGAAACTATCTGCATATTTTGATGTTCCTATTGATTACTTATTAACCGATACTATGTCATGGGTTGACACAGCCGATAATACTGCATCGTTCAAGAAGGCAATTAGCTTATACACTTCGAATCCTTCCTTTTTCTCAGATGCCGACCTTTGTTCATCTCTTAACAGAGGAGAACTCGAAATAGTCGCTGACTATATGGGGTGTACTGTAGAAATTCTTAAAAGAAGCGGCATTGTTATAAATGACACAAATACAAGCTATAAGGCTTGTGACGCTCTCACTTTGATATTGAAAATTTTAAATACATTTGCAGAAAGCGAAGAATATTACAAATTACAAAAAACTGTTTCACAAGCAATTGTTCACAATTTGTTCAAATGTAACATAAACGAAGAAGATTTATCTGCCGCAGGCTTTAGTTTGCCTAACGAAAAACCATATAACATTACAAACCTTCTTACCATATCAGGACATTTCCACATCAGTCTGGAAGCAATGCTTACGGGAAAAAGCTGATTATTTACAAACTCATAAAAGGAAAATTATCATAGGGGGGAATATCAATGACTGTTGACGAGTATAGGGAAATCAACAAGCAACAAGAGAATAGTAAATACAGAGCGCAAAAAACACGCTGTCAATACGGACACGTTCACGACAGCAAAAAAGAAGCTGATAGATGTAATGTTTTACATCTGATGCAAAAAGCAGATTTAATAAGAGATTTGAAAATACAAATTCCTTATCTTCTTATTGCCGCTTGTCAATATGAGAATATGGAAGATGAGCGGGCAGTTGAATATAAAGCTGATTTTGTGTATTTCGATGTCAAATCAAAAAAGACTGTTATCGAAGATGCTAAGGGCGTAAGGACAAAAGAATACATAATAAAGCGCAAGCTAATGAAGATGAAATTTTGTGATAAAAACACAATATTTATAGAAAGTTAGGTGTATTTACAAATGGAAAATAAAAAAACAAGTTATCCTTTAACTATTGTACTCAGTGCTTTAAGCACGATACTTCCCGTTGCTTCTGGTGTCTATTGGGCGTACAGATTATTTCTGAGCAAGCAATGCGATTATTACATAAAAGTTGACAATATCGAAATACCTGTTATTGCTTCTATCGTATTTTTAATAGCATTCACACAATGGTTTGTATTCAGACAGCCGCTTAAACGTATGCTTGGAAAAGCCATTGCCGACAACGAATATGATGAGTTTGGACGCAGTAAAAAGAACACTTATTCCAATTTGACAAGAGCGGAAAGAGAAAACCTTGATAAACAACGTTTAGCTCAGATAGAGCAATTACTTCCAACGAGCGTTTTACAGAAGATAACGAAAAAGGGCAGTCTTAATCCAGAGGAAGACCTTAATTCTTTGGTCGGTCTTGTTCCTGTTAAAAATAAGGTAACTGAAATGGTTGCTCGTATGAAATTCGAGCAAGAAACACGAAAGAAAAAATATGATAAAGAAAAACGCCAATACGGAACAAACGGAAGGCATTACGTTTTTTATGGTTCTGCGGGTACAGGAAAAACTACCGTTGCCAGAATCATTACAGGTTTTCTCTACAAATACGGTTATATCAAAGAAAATAAGTGCATTGAGATTGACGGCAACTTTCTCAAAGCAGGAGATATGAGTGACACAAAAACCAAACTCCTTATTCAGCAGGCTTACGGCGGTGTTTTATTTATTGATGAAGCATACGCTATTCTTGACGGCTCTGCGGAATACGGCAACGCCGTTATTGCTACCCTTATAAAAGAAATGGAAGATAACCGTGATAAGTTTACTGTTATCCTCGCAGGTTACAAGAATGATATGAAAGGTCTTCTTGATTCTAACGAAGGCTTTAAAAGCCGTATTAAAGAATATCTCGATTTCCCCGATTACAGCACTGAGGAGATGAAAAAGATATTTGTGAATATGGCAAACTCGGAAGGGTTCGCCGTATCCGATGAGGCTTTAGAGAAATTTGCACTCCGCTGTGAAAAAGAACGTAAGTTATCCTCTTTTGGTAATGGTCGTACCGTAAGAAATGTTCTTGATGAAACATTAGACCGTCACGCTCTCAACTATGGCAATGGTTCTCTTGTTCGTAATTCAAGTGATACTTCTCCCGATAACAATAGCAACAAATTTATGATATGTCCGTGCGATATAAGCATAAATGTTAATAAATCGGTTCTTTGATTGCTTTGTACCATCGTTTTGTATTGACAATTGCATTACATTATGCTATAATATATGTAACGAAAGCAGAAATGCTATAAAAAAGACCGATATTTGAAAGGATTGCAAAATGACGAAGATAGTAAGAGTCCCTTTAATCTGTGCCACTGTCAACAACAACGGCGAGGAAGTAGATTATAAGAAGGTCAACGAAATCCTCTGGGATTTACAGCGGCAAACCAGAGATATAAGAAACAAGTCTTTACAATATGCTTGGGAATGGCTCGGCTTTTCTAATGACTATAAAGAGCAGTATGAAGAATACCCAAAAGAAAAGGATATTCTGAATTATACGTTAGGTGGATACGTTTATGACAAGTTGAAGTCAGCAAACAAGTATACGTTGTATACAAGCAATTTGTCGGCATCTTCAAGGGACGCACTTTCAAAATTCAATGGTATGAAGAAAGAAATATTACGTGGAGATGTTTCTGTTCCTTCATATAAAGCAGATATGCCGTTAGATATAAGCAAACAGTGTATTGCCCTCACATACGAGGACGGACATTTTTATCTTACTCTTAAACTGCTCAACAGGGCAGGTGGAGCAAAATACGATGTTCCTCTGGGATTTAAGTTCAAAGCAAGTGTTAAAGATAAATCACAAATTGCTATCCTTGAACGTTGCTATGACAAAGTATACAATATTGCAGGTAGCAAGCTTTTATACGACAAGAAGAAGAAAATGTGGTGTCTGAATCTTTGCTACTGCTTTGAAGCAACTATGGCAGAAAACCTTGATAAAGAAAAAATACTCGGTGTTAATCTGGGTATTGTATATCCTTTATTCGCCTCTGTTAAGGGTGACAGAAAACGTTTTTCCATTGAAGGTGGCGAAATCGAAGCATTCCGTAAGAGGGTAGAAGCTCGCAGAATTTCCGTCCTTAAAGCTACAAAGCATTGTGGTAAGGGCAGAATCGGACACGGAACTAAGACTCGTATAAAACCTGCTTTTGATGTAGCAAAAACAATTGCAAACTTCAGAGATTCGGTAAATCATAAATATTCTACCGCACTCGTAAACTATGCGAAGAACAACAATTGCGGAATTATTCAGATGGAAAACTTAAAAGGTATTTCCTCGTCTGACCCCGATAATACGCCTTTCTTAAAGAAGTGGTCGTATTACGACTTACAGAGCAAAATCGAACAGAAAGCAAAAGCTTGTGGCATTAAAGTGGTTTACATTGACCCCAAGTACACCACTTTAAGATGTAGCAAGTGTGGTTGTATACATACTGACAACAGACCGACAAGAGAACGTTTCAGATGTACCAACTGTGGATTTGAAGAATGTTCAGATTATAATGCAAGTCAGAATATCGCTACACAGGACATTGAAGAAATCATCAAGGAAGCAGTTAAAAACAAAGAATAAACCTCGAAAAGCATCGTGAAAACGGTGCTTTTTCCTATTATAATGTATTGACATTTGCAACACGTTATGATATAATATAGTCAATGCAGAACTTCTTATACAACGAGAGAATCAATCCAGCTCTCAGAAGAAGAACCATCGTGCAAATGGTGAGACTCCTAACACCACGGCAAAATTTGCACATTTACCATTTTCTGCACGTTTGTATACCACAAATGCAAACGACAAAAATGTAACCAACCATTAAAAGACCGTGTACGGAAAACGGCAAATCGTTACATAATGCACAGATGCGACTGATTAGGGCAATGTCAGTCGCATTTTTTGTGCTTTTTCCACATTGACTTTATCAATTTAGAGTGTTATAATGCAAAATAGGGAATAAAATTACAGAAAGGGAAAATTAAACGTAACTCATGGGAACAACAATTACATTTTATGAGGCAGAACCTTTTTACGATGATGCCTACACACTGTTTCCTGTTTTTATGAAAAAAGACGGGAAAAGTTACTTCGTTTACAATCGTAGAGAAGGAGAAACCGAAAAGCAACTGCTAAAAGACGATATGCTTAAAGAACAGCTTATTCAAAACGGTGGCGTTTATGGCACATACAAGGGCTATTATAGAAATCCCTTAGATATGTTGCGGGAAATGATAGGGCGCAAACAGCATTTTACACGTCCTGAGAAAATCTTCGAGAATGTCTTTGAAAAGCAAGGATATGGTAACTTCAGCGGTAGCAGAGCAGAAGCAAGTGCTGATGTAGCAGATTTTTATTACCGCTTTTATGATATTGATGTTTATGATTCTTTAAAGCAATTAGTGATAAATATACTCAACGAAAACTGGCAAAAAGCTATTGAAGAACTTGTGACGGTCGATAAAAAAATTAAAGAATTAAGTGTTGATTCTATTGCAAGCTAAAAATATAACGGGTATCTCACGATACCCGTTTTTCTTATCTTTCTTTTGCCGCTGTCTTGCGTTCTTTTATTGCTCTGTTTTCTAACTGTCTATTTGCAATATGTCGCACTGTATCGCAAACATCGTTTTTCATTTCTGTTAAAACTGCTGTCGGTGTATTACTATTATTTGATACTACACAACGTACACTTTGGCTTTCGTGTTTTGCCAATGCCGTAAGAATAGCCGCCCTGTTCGAATATTCCGCTATATTGTATATAAAATCAATATCGTCCCATCTTTCTTTGATAACAGGTAACAACCCTTTATCTGGTATCTGAGAATTATTAAATATCGTAGAGTCTATTAGCCTTACATTAACCTTGAATAATTTTGGTAACAGGTCGATAGGAAGATTAGGATTTCTTGCAATTGCCGATGCTATTAAAAAATCCTTTTCTTCAAGCAAAAAATCTAAGGTTTTGGCATCTGTATTTTTGTTACAAGCAACATTCATACGTACATCATTCCTATTGTCTCTTGCAAGTACAGATAACAAATTAGCAGGTATGTTTTCATTGCTTGCTACAGCTTCACGCAGTCGGTAATCTGGGCTTTTTGCAAATTGTTTAAATAATTCTTCTGATAAGTTAGGATTCATTGCTATTAAAATGCAAAGTTCTCTTTTATCTTGCGTACTCATTTTCTTTTCCATCAGGCGTTCAAGAATAGAAGTCGATGTTCTTATGTTTAATGCAAGAGCAAAACACACTTCATCTTCTTTATCAAATAAAAGAGTTTCCAACGTATCTTCTGCTGTACTTGCGTTCTTTGCTACCTCTTCTCGTACTTCCCATTTAATGTGCTTTGATAATTCATCAAGAACATCAGGCGGTGTTTTCTCATTTTCTGCTACTTTGCATTGAACCCACCAATCTTTATCTTTGGCTAAATATCTAAGAATATCTTGATTATTTGTTTTTTTTGCTACTTCACTGCGGCAATAAGGATTACTGTTTTGTGCCAAAATTTCTTCAACCTCGTGAGTACAATTAGAGTTATTAAGTATATTTTTGCAAATGTTAATATCGGTATCCGTAGCAAGGGCTTTAAGAAATTTTACATTATCAGTATACTTTGCTACGATAGCTCTTATATGTTCATTCTCACTCATCATCAATTGCTCGTGATAAAATCCTTGTTCGGCTATAATAGCAAGGGCTGAAGGGTTTTCACTTTCTATGATGCTCTGGATAAGCATTTCAAGTTGTTCATTTGAATATTTTTCTGTCATCATTTTTTCCTTTCTGCAACTTCTGTTGAACGAAAACAGAAGTTATTTTGTGAATTTCGTTTACGTTTATCTTTCTTTTATATTTCTGCTGTGAGTTTTTTCTAACAACAGTGAAAGCCTGAATCGTGCAACTGCACTTACATATTCTTCTTTATCGGTCATAAGTTTGTGTAGTGTTACAGGATTGTTTGTTTGTTCAGCAACACGGTTTCGCACACTTTTATATGTGTCATCAGCCAATTGTGACAACAAATTTTCGTAGCAAGTGTTCCTTGCTAACTCAACTCGAACAAAAACATCGCTGTCAAACGCCAATTTTGCTTGTGCTTTATAAGAAGTATGCGAGTTTCCCGCTACGCACGTTCTTACACTCACGTTTTCATCTTTTGCCAAATAATCTAAAAGAGCGGTGTCTTTGGTACTTTGTGCTACCGCCGTCCGTACAAAGCTACTGCTGTCGTTTGCCATTTGTGATAACAACGTTTCATTATCAGACATCAAAGCTATCATATAACGAACCGCTTCGTTCTTGTCTTTAGAAAGTAATTCTATTATTTCTTTGTCCTTAGTATATTTTGCAACCACAAATCTCACATTTGAATCTTCATCGAATGCGAATGACGCTAAATGCTGACCCGATTCAATCATTTCCCGCTTTTGCTGATATGTATAATCAATAATTTTTTTGTTCTTCATACGTGTTCCTTTCGTAAAAAACATTCTACTATATATATAGGTCACAAACCCACACAACCAAAAACGTGTTAAAAGGTTCGAACTTCTTGAAATGCAAATATAAATATTTTGACAACTGCGATATGATATGCTATAATATGAGCAATTCCATTTAAAAATCGTATGCGAATCGCAAGCTCACATAAAAGAGCAGGTGTATTCGCATACGATTAGGGCGACTTAGCGTCCTTAAACCGAGCAAGTGAGCGTAATTCTTCCTTCGGGCAGTAGCTTAACTCTCGGTAAGGTACAAACCCTGTACATAAAATCCGTACAGGCATCACGCATATTAGTGCATTTTTGCTGAAGCAACCCGCACGCCAAGTGCGTGGCGTAAGTGTTTATCTTTATTGATTAATGCCACTCTGACAAAGGAAGCAACCCGCACGTCAAGTGCGTAGCGTAAGATACTGCTGTTATATGATGAAAATTTACCGATTACGAAGCAACCCGCAAAGTAACACGCATACCAGTACATATTGTAAACAATTGCAAATAACAATTCTAAAGCACTTTTTAAAAGTGCTTTTAATTTTTTCAATTTTATGCCGAATCTGTCCCATAAAGCGTACACTCCATAGGTTTTGTATTGACAATTGCATTACAAAATGCTATAATATAGGCAGTAAACGAAGCCTATATGAATAACAAGGAGCGTATGAACTATGAACGTTAATATTTTACTGAATAGCACCCATTCTTATAATGGAAGACATTTTGAATATTACGATGTGGAAGTTGATGGGACAATTTGCGGTATGATAACTGCTACAAATCCCTGTATAGGTTATGATAAATACGACCGTTCTCGCATTGTTTATAGCGTGGAGTTTTATACCAATGTAACTATTTGCAACGGAGAATGTAAAACGGACAATAAATGTCTCTACAAAGAGTTCAAAACATTAGCTGAAGCCAAATATGCTTTCATCGAAGAATATAAAGCAAATCCTACACGCATCACAAAAAAAGAAACCTTCTCAGATATAAAAGGGCTACCGCAAGATTCCTCTGCCGAGTTTTTCCCCACTCCGAAAAACCTTGCAGGTCTTATGATTTCGGGTATTAAAAATTTTAGGGATATTGACACGGTACTTGAACCTTCAGCGGGTAAAGGAGATTTAGCTGAAGCTTTTATAATAGCAAATAAAAAAGCTTACGATAAAAGATACGGATATTCTTCAACTCATCGTGCGAGAGTAGATTGTATTGAACAGGATACAAACCTTCAGTATATACTTGAAGGAAAGCACTATAACGTTATATTTGATGATTTTCTGCACTTTAACACTGTTAAAAGCTACGACCTTATATTAATGAACCCGCCTTTTTCAAATGGCTGTAAACATCTCTTAAAGGCTATTGAAATACAGCGTTACGGCGGTCAGATATGCTGTCTTCTGAACGCAGAAACTCTCCGCAATCCTTTCAGCAACGAAAGAAAAATGCTTATTTCATTGCTTTCTAAATACAACGCTTCCGTCAAATATGTAAACAACGCTTTTGCTTCTGCTGAAAGAAAAGCACGGGTTGATGTTGCAATTGTTTGGATAAATATACCCAGAGCAACCCGCAGTTCTTCTATTCTGGAAGGTCTTAAAAAAGCAGAACAGGAAGAACAGACTAAAACGCCTGATATTACAGACGTTGTATCAAACAATCCTATAGAAGCTTTAGTTGCACGTTATAATACGGAATGTAAGCTGTGTAGAGAGTTTCTGTCCGAATATCAGGCTATCAAGCCTTATATTATGAGTTCAGCAAAAGAACGCCAATATGACAAACCTATCATAGAACTTAAAATCAACGGAAAAGAAGATAACACAAGTATTAACACCTGCATCAATGCACTAAGAATTAAATATTGGCGTTATTTCTTTCAGCAAGAAGAACTGACATCAAAGTTCACATCTGAGTTACAGAACAAATATAGTTCTCTTGTGAACGAAATGGTTGATTTTGATTTTAATACTTATAATCTTAATAAAATCCTAACAAAGATGAACAGCGAACTTATAAGCGGTGTTGAAGAAGAAATCTACAAAACGTTTGACAAACTTTCTTCTGACTATTCGTGGTATCCTGAATCAACAAAAACGAATATACATTATTTCAATGGTTGGAAGACAAATAAAGCACATAAAGTCGGTATGAAAGCTATCATTCCTGCTAACGGCGTATTCTCTTCTTATTCGTGGGATAAAGGAACTTTTAATTCCACTGCCGCTTACAATATATTAAGTGACATTGAAAAGGTTCTTAATTACCTTGACGGTGGTGCAACTCAGGAAGTATCTTTGTCAAACGTTCTTAATTACCGCACGTCAACAAAAAACATAGAATGCAAATATTTCACTGTTACCTTCTATAAAAAGGGTACGGTTCATATCAATTTTAAACCTCAGACAGAACGTTTGATAGATGCGCTTAACATCTTTGTGTGCAGAGGCAGGAACTGGCTTCCACCGCATTACGGCACAAAGTCATACAACTGTATGACCGAAGAGGAAAAGGCTGTTATTGATGATTTTGAGGGCGCAGAGAAGTATAACGAAGTGTGCAAACACCCCGAAATATATCTTTACGAAATACCCAAAGAAACTACAGCTCTTTTACTTGCCTGAGCAAAGCAAAAAAGGCATAAGAATAGCCGATACAAAACGGCTATTCTTACTGTTCCTTTGTTTCGTGGCTTAATGAACCATACTATAAGCAAAGAGGTGAAAATAATATGAGTGAACTTTTACATTCTTTATCCGAAGAAAACAAAAACATAATTCGAAGCCTCATGTTCTGGTCTTGCCGCTATACGAGAGCAAAAGAACATTTTTTAGCATCGGATAAAAAATTGTTATCTTCATATTTATCCCCTTTTGCGAGTAACGAAAAAATATATTCAATAGATATTGCGGAACACTTCAAAAAAGCGATGCGTATAGCTGACGTAAACATAAAAGATGCCTTAACGACATTAGATAAGAACGGTGTTTCAAAGGCTATACAAATTGCCGCAATACGTTGGTCTCAGCAAAAAGGCTACGATGAATATGACCCTGAACCTTTTTTTGATAGCATTGCTTCAAAAAACACTAAAAGCAAAAATGAAAGATGAAAGGAAAAAAGAAAATGAAATCTTACAAGGACTATTCTAAAACCTACATCGGTGGCAGTGACTCAGCACGTTTAACGTTAAAAACAAGTGACGGTGCAACAGAGCCGTTATACTTTGGTAAAGACGGTGATTATTCTGCTTACATCGTTAATGAATACACACCCGTTCCTGAACATTATCACAAGAAATTTGAGTGTCACGACAGTCTTGAAATATACAATGATTTTGGTGAGCTTGAATGGTCTGCAAAAGCAAAAAACATTTCTGTCTACACAGCAGGTAATTTTGGTTGCTTGATAAAGCTCGAAGGAGCTGAAAATTACAAATTCAACATAGCTAATCTGACATGGAATATTATACACGAATCCGATGATAAAAATGGAAAGCCCTCACTTTGGGCTACGGAAATCGACCATAAAGATTACGGCAGATTCGCTTGGATTGTTAAGTATGATGATAATACTTATAGCGTAGAAGTTGAAAACAAACAGAAAAACGGATATGACAAGTTGTTTGAGAGCAATACGCTTTATAAAGCACAAAAATGGGCTTTTGCAGAGTTTACTCGTTACGAGAGTCAGTCTATCAGTAATGAAAGTCACTGTCGTAAAGGAGTAGAACGATGAGTATAGCTAAATACAACATAGGAGATAATTGCTACTATGTCACCGAAAAAAACGAAATAATACTTATTTCAATCAAAACCGTAAAATATGTAAAAACATTACGCACATTTGTTTATACCACAGATGCTAATTATGGTTATATTCCTGAGTCAAAATTATTTGATTCGTTTGCCGCAAGCAAAGAAGGCTAATAAAACAGTTCTTGTCAAAAATCGTGTTTTATGTTACAATATTTATAACATATTATTGTATATGCGAATCACAAGCCCACACGAAAGAGCAGGAGCATTCGCATACGAATAGGGCGACTTAGCGTCCTTAAACCGAGCAAGTGGGCGTAATTCTGCTTTCGGGTAGTAGTCAAACTCTCGGTAAGGTAAAAACCCTGTACATTTAATCCGTACAGGCATCACGCACAATTGTGCAGTTTTGCTGAAGTGACTCGCACGTTAAATGCGTGGCGTAAGTCTTGGAAAGAAACTGACTGTTCTTACAAAGAAGAAGTAACACGCACGTTCGTGCGGGACGTAAGTTTGAAGGCAGTACAAAGTATCTTGCAGAGCTTATAAAGCAACTTGCACGTTAAGTTCGTGGTGTAAGAGCCGTAAATCACTGCGATACAGCATGGTAAACATAGAAGCAACCCGCACGTCAAGTGCGTGGCGTAATCGTCAACAGCGCAGAGCTGTTTGCAAGCGAGAAGGAGTCAGGTCGATGGACTTAAATAAAGTGAAATCAATAGCAAATTCTTTTTTGCACTTGGAAATGGAACAAAATAAAGAATTTCCTATATTTGTACATCACCCTTTTTTCGATAGCATTATGATTTGCGACAAAGAAGGAATCTTCAACGTTTTAGAAGAGCCAGAACGTTATGACAGATTTCTTTCCGATTATAATAATATGTTCATAAAAAAAGCCGATAGCTTAACAGCAATCACAAGGCTCATCAGGAATAATTACAAAGTATGCTTTTTGAGGTTTCTTTATGAGTCTAATGCTATCACATTGAAAGAATGTGGTAATGAATTAGCTCTATGGTGGTCTTTTGTAAACGTTAATCACGATGTTAATGTTTCAAAAACAGCCGTTATGAAATGGCTGAAGGCGGCAGACAAAGAATCTTTAATGGATAATGAAGATTACACTGTTTATAATAACCTTCCTGATAAAGTGACGGTATACAGAGGCGTACAAGAGAAAGACCACGCTAAAGGTTTCAATTGGAGTTTATCTAAAAAAGTCGCAACTCGTTTTGCAACCGATATTGCCTATAAAAAAGAGGGCATTGTTTGTGAAACTACGGTAGACAGAAAAGATATTATCGCATATACAGACCAAAGAAACGAAAAAGAAATCATACTTGACTATAAGAAGCTTGATAATATTAAGTTTATGAAAGTAAAATCTTCCCGTGAAATAGAAAGATGATAAAAGGAAAGAAGGGCTAATCATGAGATTTCAAGATATACCAAAATTTACACCAGACGGCTCATATCAAGTAGATATACCATTGGCTTTTTTGGAACGCAGTTTAGGTTCATACGATGAAGCATACGGGCTTCATCTAAATCCCGACTTCCAACGAGGTAACGTGTGGTCTGAAGAACAGCAAATTAAATGGTTGGAATTTTTCTTTAGAGGGGGAAGAAGCGCAAACGTCATATACTTCAATTGTCCTGATTTTTCTGCACATAAAGCACATAAATCGGAACTTTGTGATATACAAGGAATGTACTGTGTAGATGGTCTTCAGCGTCTTACAGCAATGAGAAGATTTCTTAAAAATGAAATCCCGATATTTGGTACATATTGTAACGAATTTGAAGATTCCAATGCACTTTACTCTTTTTCTTTAAAATTCAATGTCAATTGCCTGCAAACACGAAAGGATATGTTGCAGTGGTACATTGATATGAATAGTGGCGGTACAGTCCACTCAGAAGAAGAAATAAATCGTGTCAAAAAATTACTTACAGCCTGTGACAAACAACCGCCGAAAAGCAAAAACGAGCCAACAAGATAAATAACGACCCAAGCACCCGCTCCATAGCAGGTGCTTTTTTATAACAATTTTTTGGTGGTTTTTCTTTCAAAAACAGTGGACGAATCATTTAAAATATGTTATAATTAAACTATACCATTTTGTGTGGTTTGAATAACAGAAAAGGTGGTGGCTTATGTACGATATTGGCTTGCCCGAACTTAAAATAACCGAAAAAGCAACAGGTGAAAATAACGATTATACTTATCAGTCAACAGTTAAAAACTCACCTGAGATGTGTCCTGAATGTGGCTCGACTCATATTGTTAAGCACAAGAAGCACGATAGAACAATACGTGACTTGAATGAATATGAACATCGTGTCAGCATCATCATTCACGGACATCGTTATCAATGTAAAGAGTGCGGTAATACTTTTGGTGAAGAATTAAACTGCGTTGACAAGTCAGGCAGACTTACCAAGAGGCTTATTTCAAATATACAGCTTGAATGTTTTGACAAGACCTTCAAAGATATTGCAGACGAATACGGCATTTCACAGCCTTCGGTAAAGCGGATATTTGAAGACTATGTTGATGAGTTGTCAGAGACATATACACGGTATTCCCCTCAAATATTAGGCATTGATGAAGTACATCTTCATAATCAATACTGCGGCGTTTTCATTGATGTGTTAGGGCAGAAGGTAATTGAAATGACCGAAAATAGAAATAAGGATACGGTCAAGGCATTCCTTAAATCTCTCCCTGAAAATCATAAGATACAATGCGTAACAATGAATATGTGGCAACCGTATAAGGATTCTGTGCTTGATGTTTTAGGCGATGTGCCAATAGTGATTGACAGGGTTCATATCATTAAAGAGATGAACAGAGTATTAGAGGACATAAGCAAAACGCTTCGAAAAGATATGAAAAAAGAAAATCTTATTTCTCTGAAAAATATGCGTTTTCTGTTTATGACGGGCAGTGAAAGGCTCACTTCCAGACAGGTTAAACGGCTTGATGCGTTCCTTGAAACATACCCGCAGTTCAAAACAATATATTATCTCAAAGAGGCATTCTGCAACATCTATCAGTTTGCCAAAACGAGAGAAGAAGCAGAGCAGATGTATGCCAATTGGATACAGGCAAACAAGGACGAGAATTGCCACGACTTTGATAGCTTTATCAATACGGTAGGGAATTGGCACACAGAGATATTCAATTACTTTGATAACTACTATACGACCGCACAGACCGAGAGACTTAACAAGGTCATTCGAGAGATTGACCGAGCAGGCAGAGGATACACCTTTCCTGTTCTCCGTGCAAAAATCCTGTTTCGGCACATTACCGAAAAGGAAGGCAAACACACTTCTGAGAAATAGGAATAAACAATCCCCTTACCATTTGGCAAGGGGATTCTGTTTCAATTAATATTGCTAAGATATTTTGCCGCTACATATTGACAATACAATTCCTTATCCGATACGGAGACATCAACAGGAATAAATTCGTTAATATACGGTATCAATAGCCGAAAACATCTTATCCCCCATAAAGCATTTGATGGTGTATCATCGCCAATATATTCCTCAGTGAAAGATTTTTCACTACTATACAAGAGATATTCCATTTTCTGTTTTTCATAACAACAATCAGCGGCAAAACGAGAATTATGTAGTAACGAAAAATAGTTGTCTTCATTATACTTCATTTGTTGTAAATCAGACTCAATTATTTTCAGTTCGTTTGTAATGTAGTCAAGGAACACATCATATTTTTCTTGCGTTTCTTTTGCAAAATGAGCATTAAAATACACAAGGCATTGATATATCAACGAATAGCGGTATGTTTCTCCGTTATCGTATGTACCTTTTTCTACCGCAGACGGATAACGCTTTTCGAGTTCCGTATCTAAAGATATGATATAATTCTGTATTGAACTTTTATCCAAACAGAGAGCGGTTTGAGATAATTTTGTTTCATACAAGACAATTTTCTGTTCTACGTTATTTGTAAGTTGTTTGATTGAATCGTAGATAACGTTAATAACAGGTATAATGTCATTTTCGATAGTTAATGGCTCGAAATATGATGTATTTGATTCAGGCTTGCACATTCTTTTTACATAATCATATTTTTCTTTAACAACAAAGCATTGGGAATAGTAAGTGGAAGGCAAAACATCTTCAAGATATACTGTTTCAGTTTCTCCATCTTCATTATGATAATTCGTATCTACAGGGTGTGCTAAAATTAGACTTCTTAGTATTCGGAATTTACAAATTTTTTCTTTGTCTGTAAAGCATTTTTTAATTGCTTTTTCGGTTTTATTTAACCCTACACCAAGCAAAATATGGTTAAGGTCAAGAACGCTTGTTATTATGACATCTATATTCCGAATTAAAAAGCATAACTCGGCTGTTGAACATTCATTTCTTTTAAAATATCCTTGAATATCCTGCATAGCGTGATTCATTACACAAAATGCGGAATTACATTTCACCGATTCTTTGCTTTGTTCCAATTCGCAGAGTCTACACACTTTTTCATCACATTCATTATGTCTTTCTATCCATAAATCATAATTAAGACTCATCTCTTTTTTCCCTCACACAAACATCTGCTGAAGCAAACCCTTTTTCAATTCTTTCCACTTATCAAACTCTTGTTTTGCGTAGCTGATAGTTTCGTTAAGGGCAGAAAGAAAGTCTGCGATTTTCTGTTGTTCTTCAAGGCAAGGTACAGAAACCGTTGTCATTGAAACAAGTTCTTTATTGAGATTGTTTACTGTGCTACCGCCTGCTAATGACTTGTACTGTTTAAGCATATAGTCAGTTCCGAGTAAATAACAAAGAAATTTTAAATTATAGATATTTTGATTATTTCTTATCAACAGCCACCCATCGTGAATACAACCATCAATAGCCATAATATAGGGTTTCCCGAAACTCATTGAATTTGAAAGAATCAAATCGCCTTTGAATACTTGACGAGTTTTATTGAGACCTGATTTTTTTATTTTTTCTTCTGTATGAGTGATATAATTTCCGTGTTCTGGCGCATCACCGATTTTAACCCAATTATAACCGTCACCGTTTGTAATATACTGCTTTATTGGACGAGGAGAACCGCCTCTTTCAATTAAAACTGTTGTTCCGAATTTTTTTTCTTCCCATTCTGGATATTCCGTCCCGTCCTCACGCTTGAATCGTAACTCTTGTGAAAAGATTTTCTGTAACATAGCCTTTTTATATTCTTCAAGTTTATCACACTTACGCTGATGAAGGGTAATAAGGTTATCAAGATTGTTGAAATAGCTTGCAATTTTTTCTTGTTCGCAATCATCTTTTGGCATTATAATGTTGATGTTTCTAATATCCTCAACTGTAATGTTTGCGTGGGAAGATGCTTTTATCAATGAGCGAAAATAATTTTGTCCATAATCAGACCCAAGTTCTTGAACGAGAAATTCTCCATATTGAGAATTTCTTAATTTGCAAATTCCTACCGCACCGCCAATAAAAGATTTCTGCGGTAAATTGTAGAACCCCACATTTCCTATACGTCCTGAAATTGATATTAGTAACGATGGTTTGTCTAAAAGAATCTTAGGAAATCGTTCTGCAACTTCAATAGGAATATAAAAATCCGTATCCAGATTTATCTCATTTCCAGAAAAATCTTTATTTTGGATAAAAGAATATGTTTCATTTGAAGATTCTGTTAAAAGTGATGGCTTAATGGTCGCAGAGTAGTCAAATCCTGTTTGTTTTGTAATAATTTCGCACATGGTATCCAACTTACGCTGTTCCCAATCATCAGTAAAGTTGGGGAATCGTAATCGAGGCACATTGTTTGTATTTTTCACAATATCATCTCACTTTCTAATCTAAATCAGGAAACCTTATTCCCAACTCATCAAAGAACCCTTTAAGCTTGCTTTCTGTTTCTTTATACGCTTTATGTATTTCTTCAATATCCTCTGTTACCTTTTCAATATCAATTGGTTCTTCTTCCTCAAAGGTATTAACATAACGAGGAATATTGCAGTTAAAGCCGTTCCCTCTGATTTCATCAATAGATGCTATATGAGAGAACTTCTCAATCTCAGCCCTCTGTTCGTATGCGTTAACGATACGGTCAATATCATCATCGGAAAGTTCGTTCATATTCTTTCCCTCTGTGTAATATTTGCTTGCATCGCAGAACCAAACATTGCCGCTGTTACCGTTCCTGTTCTTTTTCAGAACGATACAGCACACGGGGATAGAAGTGCCGTGAAAGCAGTTTGCGGGCAGACCAATAATTGCATCAATGACATTCTGGTTTTCAATCAAATACCGTCTTATCGTTTCTTCTTTGTTACCTCTGAACAGTACGCCGTGAGGGAGCAGAACAGCCGCTCTGCCGTCCTTATCAAGATGATAAGCGATGTGTTCAAGGAACATCAAGTCGGCGTAAGACTTCGGGGCTAATGTCCCACAGTTTGAAAAACGGGGGTCACTCTCAAACTTTGAGTCGGCAGACCACTTTGCAGAATAAGGGGGATTAGCAACCTGAACCTGAAACTTATCTTCACCGAAATTATCGTGTTCAATAGTGTCGTCATTGAATACGGTAAATTCCTTATATGGAACACCGTGCATAAGCATATTCTGTCTCATAAGGTTGTATGTCGTGCCGTTCATTTCCTGTCCGTAATAATGATTAACCGTCCTGTTGGAACAGTGACGTTTGACTTCGAGCAGGAGAGAGCCACTTCCTGCACACGGGTCACAGGCACTTCTTACAGTGTCAAGACCAAGCGTAGCAAGTCGTGCTACGAGTTCCGACATTTTTGTAGGCGTAAAGAACTCGCCACCTTTCTTGCCTGCATCAGAAGCAAACAGACCAATCAATATCATATACGCTGTACCGAGAACATCAAACTCAGCATCTTCAAAATTAAAATCAATGTCATACACCTTATTGATGACCTTGCTGATAAGTTTTGTTCTCTGCGAAACTTCCTTGCCTAAATCCTTATCTTGTAAATTCATATCATCGAACAGTTTATCGAAGGCAACTTCACTTTCTTGACCGACAGTAGAACCAACAAGAGAAGCGATAGCTTTCTCATAATCTTCAATGCTGAATTTGCCGCTTTTTATTCTTTCGACAATAGAATTGAACAGATTGTCAGGCTCAATGATATAACCCAAATGGTCGAGCGACATTTCCTTAACAGCCTCTGCCAACTCAGAGTTGGCAAGGGCTTCACGGTAAGTTACGCCGTCATTTTTCAGGATTTCATTCATATATTTCTCTGTACGCTCAGACAAAAAGCGATAAAAGATAGTACCGAGAATATAATTCTTGAATTTAGAGCTATCCATACTGCCACGTAAATCATTTGCAATAGCCCATAACTGTTTCGCAAGTTCCTGTGACTTTGTACTAATATCAGACATATATTACACTCCTTCTGCTGTGAATTTATCGTACATATCCTTGATGAACGTCATTATTGCATTTATCAGCTTTGTTTGCTTTAAAAGCGGAAGTTGCATATCTACAAGACGTTCACGGATTTTATTTTTTGTGATACTGTGTTCATCAACAAAGTATTCGTTCAGAATTGAAAGCACAAGGTCAGGGGTGATGCCGTTTGCTTCTGCAAATTCGGTAACATCGTTCTCCATTACTTCCTTCTCATACTGCTCATATTCCTTGACAATATCTTCATCTGGGTCAAGGTCAAAGAAACGAGAGTTGATAAACGCTTTCATTATGCCAGACTTGTAACGCATTTTTTCGTTATCGGAACGGTCAATCTCTCGTAGAATAAGGTCAATGCTTTTCTGCATTTCTTCCTTGTTCTTACGATTGATTTCTTTCAATAAGTTCAGCACATATACTACATTGATTTTATCAGTACGGACAAGCTCAATATTGAAATCAATATCCGCAAGGGTAGTCTTTATACCTTCCTTTGCCTTTGCCTTCTGTTCATCAAAGAAAGTTAAGTACCACGACTTGTATTCTGTATATTCTTCCTCATTCAAAAACATTTCAAGGTCAACCCAATCAAATTTGCTAAAAGTTTTCATTGTAGCCAAAGCCTTTGCAAGTATTCTGAATATGATGATAAATTCCTTCTGCTTATCTTCTTCAATAAGATTGCCACAGTCAGCGGCAAGCGGGCAAATCTTACGAAGTGCTTCCGCTTGCTTGCGATATTCGGTCACATAGTATTCGTAGCTTTCCAGAAGATAATCGTTAGGGTTTCCACTGCCGCTAAACAGTTTCAAAGCGGCATCTTGTGCCTTCTTGATGTTACGATAAGTCACTATCTGCCCGAACTGTTTTGTAGGCTTGTCTATACGGTTTGTACGACTGTATGCCTGTACCAAAGAATGATAGATAAGGTTTTTATCAAGGAACAATGTATTCGTGGGCTTGCTGTCAAAGCCCGTAAGAAACATATCCACAACAATAAGCAAATCGACTTGTGGAATATCCTTCTGTTTCAAACGTTTTGCAATATCCTTACGGTAAGCATCAAAAGTTGTAAGGTCAAAACTCGTGCCAAACATAGCGTTGTAATCGTCCATGCACTCCTGCAAATACCGTGCCGAATGTTCGTCCTGTCCTTCAGAAAGTTCTTCGTTCGGCTGAAAGGTGAAGATAGCACAAATCTTGTAGCCTTTGTCATTCTTCTCCTTGAAAACGTGGTAATAATCCATAAGCGTCTGTATCTTATCAACTGCAAACAACGCCGTATATACATCTTTTCCTGTCGGCTTAATATGAGAATCAAGCGTAGAAAGAATATGTTCTGCAATCATAGAGATACGATGCGGATTGTGATACAATTCATCAAGTTCAATGTTCTTGCTCTTGCAGTAATCAGGGTCGTCAATTTTTTCAGGGTCAAAACCTTGTATCGGAATACTGTCTGCGCTGATGGAACGCATATACTCAACAGAGAAGCGGAGTACATTGCCGTCTGCTATAGCCTCTTTAATCATATAGCGATGAATACAAGGGTCAAGTGTTCCCGAAAAGAACATATCTGCCGTTGTCCTACTGTTGCTTCCTTTATTTTCTTTAAAGATAGGCGTTCCTGTGAAGCCGATGTAATTACCGTTGTGGAAATGCCTCTTGATGTCGCCGTGCATTTTTCCGAATTGTGAACGATGACATTCATCAATAATGAATACGCATTTCTTATCGGCAAGTTGAGCCATTACATCTTCATATTTCTTGTTTTTTACCGCATTTGCCATTTTCTGAATAGTTGTAATTACAAGAGTCTTGTTAGTATCCTGTAAATCTTCAACAAGATTTCTTGTGCTGTCTGTATTATCAACACAGCCTTGTTCAAAGCTGTTGTATTCGTCAACCGTCTGGTCGTCCAAGTCCTTACGGTCAATCAGAAAAAACACCTTATCAATCAACGGATTGTCACGAAGCAAGCTTGCAAGCTTATAACTCGTAAGCGTCTTACCTGACCCCGTAGTATGGAATACATAGCCGTTCAAATTACTGCTGAGAATGCGTTCCATAGACTCTTTAACAGCGTAAATCTGATAAGGGCGCATAACCATAATGATAGGTTCTGTTTCTTTAATAACCATAAATTTCGTGAGCATTTCGGTCAGAGAGAACTTATCAAAGAAATCTTGTGTAAACTCACCAAGTCGATTGATACGAATGTTATTTCTATCCGTCCAATAGAATGCAAGGGATTTCAAAATAAGTTGTTCTGTTCCGTCTGCTTTTCGTTCATTAGCGTTCGCAAAATATTTTGTCTGTACGCTGTTCGATACCACAAATATCTGAATAAAGCGGAACAAGCCCTTGAAGGAATAGGTGCGATAGCGGTTAATTTGATTGATAGCCTCGTTCAACTCTACGCCTGAACGCTTTAACTCAATCTGCACCAAAGGCAGACCGTTAATAAGCACGGTCACATCATAACGATTCTTATATTCTACATCGTCTTTGTGCGCCTTATCCATAGTAACCTGATGCGTAACCTGATATGTATTCCTGTATATATCGGAAGTCAGAAATTCGGTATATATTGTCTTGCCGCTGTCCAATTCAAGCACCCATTTCTCACGGAGAACCTTAGCAGATTCATAAATCGTATGGTTTTCCAAACGGAGCAGGACTTTATTAAATTCGCTGTCAGACAGTTCTGCTACGCCTTTTGCCTCGATAAGAGCTTTTGCGTTCACTTTACAAAACTGCACACGGAAGTTGGCAAGCACATCATCATAGTTTGCCATATCAATATAAGAATAGCCCTGTTCATTATTAAGCTGATTTATGAAGATTTTTTCAACTTCATATTCGGTTTTCAGCCCGCTCATAATCATCGCCCTTTCATCGTATTACTCGTCATAAAGAACCACATAAAAAGTAACAGTTTTTAGTCGCCTTCATTGTATCATAAACAAAGCGGAATGTCAATACGCAACCACCTAATTTGTTACAGATATTTCAGCACGTTGCATACCCCTATTTTTCGCTACAAAATCTATCTAAACATCTCTTTTTCAAAAAAAATAATTTTTTTCTTCTTAAAAGGCGGGTTTTGTATTGACAATTGCATTACAAAATGCTATAATATAGGCAGTAGAAAAGCAATATATGCCGAAAGGAAACTATTACAATGACAAACTTGAAAAATTTCGTGATAGATTTCAATTCTATCCAAAAGGAAATCAATACGATTGCCGACTCAGAAAAGAGTTATCTTGTCACAGCTCCCGAAGAATACCTTTGCGTACCTGAAAAGTATTCCGAGTACGGTTTATGTACTCTCGGACAGCTTATAGGCTTTCCTGCAAATTTCATAGAAAAGGTAAACACAACAAACAAAGACCTCGCACGAGAAATTATTGCCGATAGAATGAAACTATATTTCAAAAACGATAAAAATTTTGTTGTGCGTGAGTTCAACGAAAAAATAAGTGGAGTTGTTTCAAAGAATTACACTTTTTTTGATGATAAACAGGTTGCCGAAATATTACAGGCAAGTCCTCTTGCTAAAAAGCCTTTTGCTTATTCCTGCGTAACACCCGAAAGGCTTCATCTGAGAGCAATAGACAGTGAAAACCCTTTTACCATAGGAACTGATAAAAGCCCTCTTTTCTTCTGTTATTTCGTTGATAACTCAATGGTAGGGCAGAGTGCTTTTAAAGTAACATTAGGCATTTACCGCCTTGCCTGCACAAACGGTATGCTTGTTCAGAGAAATAAATTTTCTATTTGCAAGCAGATACACAGAGGCACAAAAGACATAGCCGCAGAGTTCAACAATGCTCTTGCTGTTATCGACTCTAAGAGAGAAGAAATAAAGGATATGCTCATAAAACTTTCAAACGAACCCGCTCAGATAAGCAAGCTTGATGAATCGGTTGCAAAAGCTTATCTTGCAAAAGCGTTGATTCTCTCCAAGAAAGAAACAAATAAGGTTCTGGAACTTTATCATAACACCTACGGCGGTAAATCAAAGTGGGATATGACAAATGCTATTACAGAGTTTGCTCGTGATGTGAATAGCATTGAGCGAAGAACACAGTTAGAAGCAAAAGCTCTGATTGTAGCTTAAACAAAAAACAAATACGGCTCAGGGAAAAGTCGTATTACCGATGCTGTTCAATGCAATAGCACTGAACAAAGAAGTATAGACAGCTTACGGCTGTAGGCTGTCTGTGCTTAAATCGAAAGGAACGTAACTCATGAAAAAGAAAAAATGTCCTTATATAAAATATGTAGCAATGTTATTTGCTCTTACCGTTGGCTTGTATTTCTTTATTGCTTTTGAAATGGCAGACAGAATGGATACCTCAACCGTAGAATCCTTTTATTCGATAATGGGCGTATCGTTAGTATTCTTCTTTATAATAACTTTTGAGGGTTTGATTCTTCTTGAACACTTCTGCTATAACATAAAAAGGTTCATTCTGATATACAAGGATTGTATAAGAGAAGAACGATTGAAAAAAGCTCAGGCACAACAGCAGAAAATGCGTTAAGTAAAAATATAATAAAATAATGAAAGCGGCAACGAAAAAAACTATTAAGTTTTATTGACATTGCCGCTTTTTAGTGCTATGATATATATGAAAAGGAATAAGGCAAACGCTTTATAAGGAAGGTGTTGTTTAAATGACAAGTCAAAAGTATTACGACATAAACGGATTAGAAATCAAAAGTGGTATGACCCTTTTAATAGGAGAAAAGAACACAGATGTTCCCGTAAGGATTCTCGTGTTTTCTGAAATGTACGAAGATGAAAACGGAGTAAGGAAAGAGTTAGGCTACGAATTTGAAGAAACGCATGAATTTGTTCCGCTTTCATATATTTCTCCTGAAAAAAAGGCTCGTATCATATATGTGCCGCCTGAGTACGAAAATGAAGAGTGTTACAAGGGTATAAAAGAATAAAACACAAAATCCCCTCTGACGTATGTTCAGAGGGGATTGTTTATATATCTATTGCTCTTTTGTAGAAAAATGCTGAACTTTCATATTTTCTAAATCGTTTTTAATAATACGCTTTAAATAAGCAAAACGGTTATTAATATTAACTCTTTTAGCATAATTCTGCAAAACACTGTATTTTTGAGACAAATAGGCATCTCTTCTCAGTGTTATGTCATCAATATCGGTAACAGGAAGATACTCATTTGGCACACAACTTATCAAGTGGAATAATTCATTGATTTCTTGCTTTGTAAATTCATTCGCACATGAGACAGATAGTATTTCTAATATATCTTCAAAACTTTCGTCAAAATCTTCGGCTTTGTTATCCTCAACTTTTTCGAGTTCTTCTTGCTTTTCATTTTCTTCGTCAAAATCTTCAGCAGGTTCTTTTTCAAGTGGTAAAGACTTGGTTAATACGACATTGCTATAAACCGTAATCTCAATACCTTTTGTGTATCTGCCTACTTTATAAGGTTCATAATCAAAATTTAACGATGTTTTTTCAGTGATTTCTTTATGGCAAGCACTTAGAACTCTTCTGTTAAATTCTTTATATTCATTGTAGCTCTTTACCGTATCACATCTTAGCATTTGCTTTAACTCAATTAAATCTACTTTCCATGTAATAGGCTCGTGATTTTTTGTTTGTCTGCGGCTCTGTACATAGTTTTCAATATAGTTAAAAAGAATGTAACTACTTGTTCTTGTTAATTGAGTTATGCTTTTCAAGCGGTATTTAATATAGCCGATTTCTTTCAGATTGAATATGTATTGCATTGCTTCAGGAGAACAAGTAAGCGTTATTCTCCATACGCCATCTTCATCTTTTTTTGCTGTAGCTTGACTAAACAGTATTATATTGTTATATTCGTTTGCATCTTTTGATAATGATACTTTAGTGGTTTGTAATTTTTCAAGCTGAGGGAAAAGGCTTTCCTTTCGTAATCTGGAAACCCCGAAAATTTCTTCTACTTTTCCTTTTTCTATTACTACCGTTCTCTTTTTCGGATTATCACTATTGATTTTAGATAAATATAAATCTAACAGCTTAAATTCGTATATTTCAAAATCTGAACGCCACAGATTGAGTAAAGGACGGCTTTTTTGAATTAAGTTATCTAAATGCTTTTCGTTTTTCTCATTCATTTGCTTTCCTCACATAATAAAAAATTCAGTGTTGACATTTTTTTTGCCTTTCAATGTATTTGTTAACAGCTTCATCAGAAACCGTTCCCAATGTTTCGCAAAAATAAGAATTATTCCACATCTGATTGTTCCAAAGCAAAGGAACTATTTCAGGATATTCCTTTAAAATAATTTTTCCGCTTATTCCTTTTATGTATTTCACTATTTGTGTAACGGACAGTTTAGGTGGTGCAGACACAATACAACTAACATGGTCGCAATCATAAGTTTCGCATTCTATAATATCAAAGCCCTTTTCCTTTGCTATTGTTTGTACTAATTCATATAAGCGATTACTTATCTCAGGTCTAAGCACCTTTCTTCTATACATAACGCACCATACAATATGGTATCTGTTTTGATAAACACAAGTTCTGTCATAAGTATATTCATTTTTCATACATATAGTATAGCACGGGAAAAGTTGTTTGTCAATACTTCAAGCCTTTTCTTTCATACACATAGTTAAAATAAATTTTCGGTTTTTATCAGAAAAATGGATTCGGTGTACACCTGAAGTGGATTTGATGTACACCTGAGATGGATTCGGTGTACACCTGAAGTGGATTCTTTGTACACCTGAGATGGATTTGATGTACACCTGAGATGGATTTGATGTACACCTGAAATGGATTCGGTGTACACCTGAGATGGATTCCTTGTACACCTGAAGTGGATTCGGTGTACACCTGAGATGGATTCCTTGTACACCTGAAGTGGATTCCTTGTACACCTGAAGTGGATTCCTTGTACACCTGAAGTGGATTCCTTGTACACCTGAAGTGGATTCGGTGTACACCTGAGATGGATTCCTTGTACACCTGAAGTGGATTCCTTGTACACCTGAGATGGATTCGGTGTACACCTGAGATGGATTCGGTGTACACCTGAAATGGATTCTTTGTACACCTGAATCAAAAATAAGAAAGCCGCTTCAGCTTGCAAATTAACATTATATGGTATTTATGATAATTTAAACAAGCACTTTTTATTAAAGCCGATTTGATAAATTGGCTTTAAGAGAAAATTGTGTAAAATCTTCTTATAATTAACATTTTTTTCATAATAAAACAATTAAAAATTGAACACTTATATAATTTTTTTCAACAGATTGGTTGTTTTGCAAATTCCCCATAACAATGCGGAATAAGAACGTATTGTTGAAAAAATGTTGATAATATGTTGAAAAACAAGATAAAACAACAAAAAGAGTGGATTTGATGTACACCTGAAATGGATTCGGTGTACACCCGAAGTGGATTTGATGTACACCTAAGATGGATTCCGTGTACACCTGAGATGGATTCGGCGTACACCCGAAGTGGATTTGATGTACACCTGAGATGGATTCGGTGTACACCCGAAGTGGATTCTTTGTACACTTTAATTTTCGTAAATCGGCTCTACAAGCTGTTTTACGGCTTCCGTAATCAAGAATATAATCAAGAATCATAATCAAGTCAAATAATCAGAAATAATCAAGAGTTTATAATCAATCTATCAATCATTACGACCGACCGAAAGATAAGCACAGCTTAAAAATTATCCGATTTTTTCTGTTCAAAACGATTTTTGTATTGACATCTGCAACACAAAATGATATAATGTAGGAAATTAAAGCAGTTCACTCAACAAAAAAAAGGAAAGGATTATAATAATGGCTAAGTATGATGTTACATATTCTTGCGGGCATAGCGGAATTGTTGAGTTAGTTGGTAAAGGTTCTGAGCGAGAAAGAAAAATAAAATTCTTTGAAGAATGCGGTCTTTGCCCCGAATGCTATAAAAAGAAAAAGCAAGAAGAAAAAAGCAATGAGCCGTTTCAGTTAGAAATACGGATTCAACCATTTCATCGGAAGCCTTTCCAAATTGTTTTTATATCAGGCGATACGAAATCGCACAAAGACAACATAAAGGAACTTGGTTTCAAATGGGCTGAAATAAATGTTGACAGTTACATAATACCTAATATAGAATACATCATGCACAACACATACGCTTGGTGCAAGAATGTAAATGAAGATGAAATTGAAGCTGAATGTAAAAAAGTAGCTGAAACTCTCCCAAACGTTTTAGAAAAAGTGCATCGTGGATATACAAACAGAGAACTGCTTGCATATAAAATGAGCAAGGAAATGTTCAAAAACGTTATTTATCCAGAGAAACCTTCGTGCTATCCCAAAGGATACTGGAATGGTTCTTTTTATAAAGCTAAAGATGGAAACAGAAGAATCTATGTAGATAAAGCAGAAGTTCTTATAAGCGAATCTGATGCTTTATTGATTGAAAACTATCAAAAAGAGATGAAAGAATACAAAAAACAGGTAAAACAAATCGAAGAAACAGTTTTAAGCGAATTATAAAACTTTTGTGTGCGAATTGCAAGCTCACATAAAAGAGCAGGAGCATTCGCATACGATTAGGGTGACTTAGCACCCTTAAACCGAGCAAGTGGGCGTAATTCTGCTTTCGGGCAGTAGCTTAACTCTCGGTAAGGTACAAACCCTGTACATAAAATCCGTACAGGCATCACGCACAATTGTGTATATTTGCTGAAGCAACTCGCACGTTAAGTGCGTGGCGTAAGGCAGAAGTACCCTTTTATTGTTCCTAAGGAAACGAGAAGCAACTCGCACGTTAAGTGCGTGGCGTAAGGTGGCTAATATCAAGTAATATAGTAGGGCGGTCGAAGCAACTCGCACGTTAAGTGTGTGACGTAAGTGAGGCTGACAACATCTAAAGTCTTGACAAGCTCGGACGCAACCCGCACGTCAAGTGCGTGACGTAAGTGTCGGCTGAAATGCTGAACAGCAACTCACACGTCAAGTGCGTGGCGTAAGTTCCTGAACTTGAAATAGTCGGTGAGTGAAGTAACACGCACGTTAAATGCGTGACGTAAGAAGATACACGACAGGCAAATATGGAACGCAGTGGGAAGCAACTCGCACGGCAGTGCGCAGTGTAAAATGTTAAAACGTAATTATATAGAAATAAAAAGACCTTTTTTAGGTCTTTTTTTGTTTTATCCAAAAAACGGAAGCTCTGATGTGGCTTAGTGATACATATATCTTTTGAAAATGAAAATTTTCTACCTTGTGGAAGCGTAAAACGCTTAAAAAAATACATTTAAATGTTATAAATGCGGTAATTCACAAGCAAGTCCGTCATATTTGTACAAACTTTTCGATGCAATGATGACTGCTTTTTGTGAAAAATTGCTTTTTATTTCAGAAAGGAAAGAAAAATGAATAGTTTGTACAACATTTTTAAAAATGAAAAACAAAGAAATCCAGACATGACGGTTTATTATCGTGATAACAAAGTTCAGAAACTTTGCTATAGGAACAATGACGGAACAATGGAAATTAATTTCAAGTACAACACTGACAAAAAATGCGAGCTTGAAAATATGTATTTCACTCCTGTCAATGAAAAACACGGTTCAAAAATAGCAGATATAGAAGTTTATGCAAACGGAACGGTATATTCTGCTTTTTCAAAAGCGGCGTACAAATTACCCGATAGATTTAAAGTGTTATTTGACGAATGGAGATTTGAACGAAAAATATTGAAAGTGGACGAAAGAGCCTCGTATACATACAACAAAAAGCCGAAAAATATCCATAAACAAACTGGAATAGAGATGTAAGAAAGGTAAGTTATGAGAGACGAATTTTTAATATCACAACCTCATTTAACTGCATTGGAAGAAACAATCAAAAAGCACAATCCTTTTTTGATTGTTAATGTAGGTGTCACTGGCGTAGATAACGCTGAATATGCAAATAATATGCCGATACGTGTAATGGTGAAAGAATATCAGTATTCGGAAAACTCAAAGTGTTATGAAGATGTAATGACATTCGACAGAATCATCAAATACGAAGATAAAGCTTTTAACGAGTATCTGAGTAATCCTAAAAGGGATATTTTTGCTTTAAACGGCATTGATAAATTGGAATATGAAAACGGTGGAGTAAATGTTGTTTCTTCAGACAAATTCTGTAAAGAATTTAATGATTTACTTATGTCGTATTTTAAAACAGATATACAAGTCATTTCAAACGATGCGGAAACGAACATCAAATATCTTGAAAAAATAGGTTGTGCAGAAACCGTTAAAGATTTTGCAAACCAAGGAAATGTACTTTATTTACCGAAAGTTGCTAAAGAATATATTACAAGAAACACATCGGGAACGTCTGCAAAAAATATTTCCTTATCAAATCTTGTGAAAATTATGAAGGAAAAGAGCAACAGCACTTTATCAGATGCCGAAAAGTCACTTAACGGAATAGACGTTCGAACAAATGTAATAGCAGAATTTGTTTCTTTCTATGGTCGTGAAAAGAACTTGCTTCCGAGCAACGATGAAGTACGCTTTACCGAAGCGGGAAACACATATATCGAAGATAATTCTCAAAGAGGTAAAGAAAAATATGAAAAGGCAAGTATAAGCGAAAAAATAGAAACCCTTATTAAAGCCAATGCAATTAACGAGCAGGTAAAGAATAGAGATTATCCTTGTGAAATCAACAAGCTCTATAATGTCTTTGAAGGGAATGGCAAGAACAAAGCAAAAGGCATAATCATTATGCAGTGTGCAACCACAGGTTTTGGTGCTGACAATATGCCTATACAGTTTTCCGCTGTTGTGTGTTCTTTGCAAAACGGTATCCCAAGTGTTGAAAAAAAATTCTGCATTGATATTCAGGCAGATGCTAAGAGCCTCGAAAAAGCAAAAAACAACATGGAGAAAAAATACCGACCTTTTGACGCTTTTAAATACTGTGACATAGACCTTCAAGAATACGAAAATGGGATTTCTCACAATGAAAAGCCGTTGCCTAAAGGCGTAAAAAAAGGTAAGGTTTATACACAGGAAGAAGCTGTAAAACGAATTGAAGCGTTTTTTTCTGGTTATGATACGGATAAAGAATGGGCTATCATAACAAACGGAACGGCGAAAGACGAAAGAAAATCATTTACACAAGAGTGCTTAGACAAAATCGGAAATATGGCGATTAACAATTCTCCTTTTATCGACTTTACCCAAGCACTTAAAGAATACGTCTACAAATGCCAAGCTCTTGACAAGGAAATAGCTGTTTTCCACAACGAATGGAATGAAAAGAATTTTTCTTTTGACAGTTTTGCACACAACTTGAATCTTTCGGTCAAGAATACAACAGAAAGATGTGGTATTGTTTTTTTCCTTGCAAGAGATATAGCGTCACAAATAGTCAACGATAAGATTCTTCAGACAGTAAAAGACGCATCAGAGCAGGAAAGCAAGAAAATTGAAGAAATAAAACTCACCGCAGATGATGAACCTGAAAAGATGATACACAGCAATGCTCGTCTTGCAACGCCTAATACACCGAGCGAAGCTCCTATGTTTAATCGCTATGATAAAGCGGCTGAGGACGAGGAAATGCGGCAATTTCTGCCTAAACGTATGCGTCCTCGCATTCCGTCTGCCGAAGATGAAAACGATGTTATGAATGACATTTACAGTAATTTAGGCTACGAGCGTGAAGATAGGGAAGACCCACTTTCTCGTATGATGCGCCGTGAAAGGGAAAACGATAGAGACAGACGCAGAAGTTCGTTTTCAAGGGCTGAATTTGAACGTCACTATGAACGTGATTACGGTAGTTCTTATCCAGACAGACGGAGCAATTCGGATACTCTCAATAGCTTTGTTGATGCTATGGGAGATGTTCTTTCAAAACAAGCATCTATGGTGTCGGAACAGACACGCTTTATAGCAGAACAAAATATTCTGTTAGGTAAAATGATAGAGCAAATGTCTGCTCAGACTTCGGAAACGTCAAAGCAGAACGCACAGCTTATAGAAATGTGCCAACAGCAAATGGCGGTTATATTAAATATGCTTAACGAAAAGGAGACTCTTGGGAGAGACAAAATAAATAAAATAAACGAAAAAACAAACTAAACGATTAGCTTACGAAAGGAGCGGCAAAAATGGATATTCATAACAATCAAAAACCGCTTCTGCGGTATGATGCAGAATTAATAAATCAATCAATACCAATACAAGATGTAATTGAGCGATATACCGATATTGTTATTACAAAAGGGAATTGCAGGTGTCCGAGTCCGTCTCACGAAGACTCGTCACCATCTGCTCATATATATGAAAACACAAACAGATGTTTTTGTTTCGGTTGTCACAAGAGTTTCACGCCCATTACAATAGCGATGAATGTTTTTGATTTACAATTTCCTGATGCTTGTGAAAAGCTGATTCATGATTTTGGTTTATCATTGGAAAATTGCAGTAACATATCGGAACTCGAAAAAGCTGACGGCTCAGGACAAGCAGAAGTATTTCCTCTTAACGCAAATGAATGTAGTCTAATAGGATTAGTCGGTGCATTCAAATCCACTGTTGCTAATCCGTTTTATGGCGAACTCATAGAAGAAGACGGTTATTCATATCCCGCCGATTTTGTGCCGAAATCATTCAAGGTTAAATCTTTACCTGAACTATGGAAAGAAGACCCCTCAAACATCGAGGAAATGCTTATTGCCAAATGTGATGAAACATTGGAGCGGCTAAACGAATGGTGTGTTGATACAATGGAAAGCTATACGCAATTGTACGAATCACGTAACAAGGCATTTTGGCAGGAAGCCCTCAGAATTGAGGAAGCCGTAAAAAAATATCCCAATGCAAAAACGTCAAGTAGCCAATTTGAAAAGTATTATTTACTTTCCTCTCTTAGAGATGATAGACAGAATTATGAAGAATATACCAAAGGAATTGATTCTGTCACAAAAATAAAAGAGAGAATAGTCGAAATTCACGAGAAAAGATTGAAAGACAAAAGAAAGGATACATACTGGAAAAGCAAATGAGAGTTACATATAAAGTAGATAGCAACGGAATTATTTCTTCAGAACTTAATAAAGCACCGATAAACATTAAAAAATTCGATGCCAGAAAAAAAGACCTTGAAGAAGTTTTAAGAAAGATAATTCTTAATCTTGAAGATGAATACCCAAGCATAAACGAAGATTCAGCGGTTTATATGATACAACCGTATTACATAACCGATAGAATTTTATTCTTCACCAAAACACAGCTTACGAAAGACAGCAATGTTATAAAGAACCTCAACGACCCTTCCTATAAATGCGGAAGCGAAGAAGAGAATGATTACTTGAAAAGTATTATATCAGAAGAAGAAAACGGGTCAAAGAGTTGGTGGTATATTGAAGTGTTATCATTGACATTGAACCGTAATCTCTTTGATTGTGAATGGATAGAGGCAGGAATGACAATTCCTCTGTCATATCATACGGTTTTTAAAAACATAAGCGATTCCATTATGCCTGATATTGATTACAGCAACGCAAAAGGGCTTGATAAACGGTACTACATTTCAGAAAAAGACGGGTCAGCGTTTGATTATAAAAATATTCAAGCTGTAAGCAAACGAGCAATTGAATGTATGGGTTATAACCGAATTGATGAAACTCTTTATCATTTGGTTTGCCAATACAGCAAAGACACAGGCATAAGTGAAAAAGACCGCTTTAGTAACGATAAACAGTTATCATTACTTATCGCAAAAGGAAAAATAGATACAAATGTTTTATACAATGTTTACGAAACAGTAAAGAAGTATCTTAACGACTTGTATCCTGATACAATCGACAAAGTAAAATACAAGGGCAACACCGTGTATTTCACGCATAACGATGTTTTACAAACGGTTTATCTCAGTGCATCGCTTTACGGGACGGCTGATATATCGTTTGTTATAAACGGAAATATAATCAACGGGACGCAAAAGTTCCTTGAAGCATTAAGAAACGAAGCCATTTACAATAAGCAAAAATGGTTTGATGATGAGGTAGTTCCTCTTTTGACAAAAGGAGAACTACGAAACAATTCACGAGATGAAAAAGGAGAATAAAAATGTCAAACAAGCAAACAAATAATGTCACCGCCGAAGAAATTCAGGAAAAGAAGCACAAATTTTTAGCTTGGCTGAAAGAACTTGTATCAATCTTTAAATCACCTGCTTGCTTCGAAGCTCTTAAAAGGTGTGAAGAAAACCTTGAATTGCTTACCGAAAACAACGCAATTACAGCCGAAACCCTTGATAATCTTCTTGACCTTACTTCCGAACTGAAGGGTAAGATAGGCACTATGGACGAACATGAGATAGAAGAAGAAATCGAAAAGATAAATGAAGCCATGACTAAAGGCACAAGTAAAACAAAGATAGAATCTTCATTTTCTACCGCTTTCGACCAGATATTGTCGAGTGTGAACGAAAATATTAAAGAATTGGCTCTTTGCAAAGACGCAAGTAACGATATTTTACTCAAAATTGTCACGTCTGACGATAAAGTATTGTATAGTAAAACAAGCACCTTCTTTGCGGGAAACGAAGTTAATGTTTCTTTGTCGTCACCTGTGGGCGAATATCGCACAAAAATGGAAGTAATTCAAGACCTTACCCCCGTAAAGGATAACGCCGCACTACTTGAAAGAAACTTCTTAAAAGCCATTTATCCCGATATAGACGATGTAAGTCATATAAATGATGAAGAAACAAAAGAAACTATAAGCAAATATGAAACAAAAATCAAAAAATTACAAGAAAAACGTAATTTCAACAACAAGTACAAAGAAAGCGTAGTTTGCAATGACAACCCCAACTATAAGGCTCGTTTTGACGGTAAAACGTTTTATATTGAAAACGTCAACGAAAGAAAGCTGATAAAAGCTGTTGTTGATGAAAATAAAAATTTAACGTTTACAGCATACGAAAACTATGATAATCAAACCTATGAAACGATAGGAAGAGGTATCAATTTAGGTCGCTTTGTACAACGTCCTGATTCTAACAGAGTAAAAGCCGAAATATCTCTTGATAAGGATAGAGTATTTTATGAAGCATTGAGAACGTCTGCTTTTTCAGAGTATTTGTACAACTTAGGGTTAGATGAAAACTCAGTGGAAGTTATGCTTCACAGAGATGGTAAAGACGGATTCCATAAGGTAACAGACGAAAGAGCTGTTAAGCGTATAATCAATGTAAACGAAAGAATAAGCAAAATTCTGCCTAAAGACTATTTTTCAAAGCTTGTTTCAGATGACAGTTCAACTTATATAAAAATACAAACACCTTCCAAAAAAATGGTGTATATAAGTTTTAAGGAAAATGGAAATGTTGACAGATACAGTTTATGGACTCCGCAAAAGAAGGATATTAAACCTGTAATCGAAAGAGATACCAAAAACGGCAAAGAAATTGGCGATACATCAGGTGTAATAGGCAAGAATGCCAAGATTATTTCTGAAAAAGGCTGTCAAGACGAAGAATTTAAGAGATGCGTGGCTTCATTTGAAAAAGCTTTCGACAAGGAAAGAAAAGCCGAAGCAAAGAACGAAAAAAAGGAAAGGTAACTTAAATGAAAATAACATTAGACGAACTCATTTCCGATGTAAAGAAAAGAGAAAGTACAATGGAAGAACCGCAGGAAGTTACTGATATGATACAGGCAACGGCAAAGGTTGCCTATGATGCGATTGTATCAGAAAAGCCTATAACAATCCTGACCGATTATGACGCAGACGGAATATGTTCCGCTTATATTTTCAAAAGAGCGGCAGAGGCTATCAATCCCGACAAGAACGTAAAGGTTATCTGTAATGACAGAAGGGGAGCATACGGTGTTCCTAAATTTGTTCAACCCGAAAATGACGTTCAATACGTTATCTTTGACACAGGCTGTGCAGAGCTGAAATACATAAACGAAACATTCGGAACTGACACAATCATCTGCGACCATCATCTTATTACAGATGATGAAACAAAAGAAAGATTTTGTTTTGAAGACAGACTCTTAGACCTACACGCCTTACATGACGATGACAGTAAAAACGCACAATATTGTGCAACAGGTCTGGCTTATCGCCTGTATCAAGAAATGAAAATGATGAGCGAAAGAGAGAACCCTTCCATTACAATAAGTGAGAAGATTGACAATACTCTTACTATTATGGCTTGCATCGGAACTATATCCGATGTGGTTAATTTGATGGACGCAAATAGCTTAAACAGGGAAATAGTGAAAAAAGGTATTGACAAAATTGACAATGCTACAAAAGAAAATACGGATTTCACTATTGGCTATATGCTCGCTCAGTGCGGCATCGGAGATAATACAGCAACAGCTAAGGATATAGGCTTTTCGGTGGGAGCTTTTCTCAACAGTGCATCTCGTATGTCAGAAACCACAAAAACTAACGGCGCACAAGTTATGTTCAATATGCTTACCAATGGCGAAGACAGTAGCAAGACATACGTTCTTTTTGACAGATTAAAAGAATGGAATGCACAGAGAAAAAGTTATATTAACGCTATGCAAGACGAACGCTTCTATAACACCATAGTTGAACAGCGGGGTAGTGAAAACAAAATATTTGTTTATATGTTACCAGAAAATACTCCTACAGCCTTTGCAGGATTGATTGCGGGTAAATTATCCGAAGCAACGGACAAAGCTGTAATATGCTTAACATATCACTCTGACACACAATGTTATTCTGGAAGCGGAAGAAACGTTGAAGGTGCTGACAGTTTAAACAGCTTCATTTCCAATATTTTGCACTCTCCTTATGCAAAGAGATATATAGAAATGAATTTCGGCGGTCATCACGATGCTATAGGCATAAGCAATCTTAACGATGCTGATAAATTTAATATGCTTGTAAAGAAGTATCAAGGAGAGTTCAAGTGTACAAAGAGCGAAAATCTTGTTCTTGACATTCCTTTGAGTGATTTAGGCAGTCACGAAACTCTCAAAAAAGTACGAGAATTAGAACCGATTGGTAACGGTCTTAAACTCCCGCCTGCTATCGTAAATGTTCCGTCAGATAAAATCGTATCGAAGCAAATAGGAAAGAACGAGCATTGGAAGAGTTTCAGTATAATTGACGACAGCGGCAATAAAGTATTCACCGTTAAAGACTGGAACTATGATGACCGCAATAAGGCGATGAAAGAAAGTGACGGGAATGTCGAAATGTTAGTTTCTCTTGAAATCAACAATTTTAACGGAAGTCATCTTGAAGGTACTACTGCTTATAAAAGTGATTTTTTCCCTTCTGTAAAGGAACAATCGGTAAATAAAAGCGTTGCTGTTCCGCAGGAAAAAATATAATTTTATAATGCTCAATAAGTCTCGTGGCTTAGTGAACCATTGATATTATAAGAGCAAAGCTCTACAGCAAAAAAACAAACAACGAAAGGAAGTATTATTATGAGTAATTGGAACAATACGTCAAATGCACAGCCTACAACAGCTTCTGGTTGGGATAAGTCTCAGTCGGTTGACAGCCTCGCTCCGAGTGGTTGGGCTAACAAAAAGACCGCCGCTCCTGAACAAACTGCAAGCGGTTGGGGAAAAGGAGCAGAAGAAACAAACAATTCGGAAACAAAGAACTATACAGCGTATGTGTCTAAAGGCACAAAAGAACTTATTGAAAACGTTCCCGAACTTTCATCGGCGTGTGATTTGCTTTTAAATAAAGCAAACGAAATAGCCGCTGTTATGCAGTTCAAAAACACTTTGCCGACAGCAAAGGACAGAGAAGGCAACTGGATAACGCCAAGTGTAAAGGCAGTAATCGAGCCTGCTATGAGCTATGACAAGGAAACACGCTCAAATGTACAGCTTACGCACAAAGATGGAACACCTGCATACGCTCTGGAAGTTGTAATACCTAACGGCAATGAAACATTAAAGTTCTTTGCAAACGACAACATTTCAGATGGAATAAAGCTGAAAGGTGCAACGGTAGAGAAGTGGAGCAAATGCGAAGACAACCGCAGAAGATGCAAGTATTATGGTAGCAATGCGATTGCAGAGTCAGAAGACCTTTCTGACCGTATCAAAGGTATCTTTAATGAAATCGTAAAAGCCGACTTTATGACAAAAGATATGTCAGACAAAGGTACAGAACTTTTCAAGCTCTATTCAGATTATATTAAAATGCTCAATGATACAACACAGAAAATTCCAAACGAAAACGGTATTCTCGTAAACAACGCATATATCCAATACAAAGATAATGAGTTCGGAGAAAGCCTCGAACTCAGAAGTCATCAGGATTCTATCGTTGTTAAGCTTGCTATCACTTCAAAAGGCGACAGAATCGCACTTGCGTATAATTTTGATAGCATTCTTCCTGATGGAAAATACCAGTCCACTTATATCAACAATACAAGTGATATTGCTTTATATATAAGCAATAAAGAAATGGGTGCTGTAATTGCAAATTTCAAAGGCTTTGACCGTGAACGTTCTAAGATTGAAGATTTTTGCATTCACTGCAACAACGAACTGAAAGCAACAACCGAAAAGGTTATGAACAAGGAAGGCAATCTTGTGAATAACGCTTACGCTCAATACGTCAATGATGAAAAATACGGCGAGAGAGTAGAGTTAAAAACGCATACAAGCGACAATATTATTGTAAGACTTTATTCAGATAAAAGCGGAAACAAGATTGCAAAAGCAACAAACTTCAGTGTAAGAGAGAACGGTAAGCCTGCTACCGTTGTAATAAAGAATAAAGCAACACTTGACGCTTATATCGACAACGCTGAAATAAAGCCATTGATTGCTGAGTATGTGGGGTTTTCTCTTGAAAACAGCGAGCAGAGAAGAAGCAACCACGACGTAGAAAGATAATTCAGAATCTTTCCTTTAACCATATAAAAAGAAAAGACCTTTTCGGGAAATATCCCGTGAAGGTCTTTTTCATCAAAGTTCCATAATTATTTCGTCATTGCTTTCTTTCTTGCTAAAGACTGTTTTTCAATGGCTTCTTCGACCTCTTTTTTGAACGCTTTGCCTGATTTCTCCATAAACACATTCATAAACTTTTCCCACAGTTTTTCTGGCATAGACGTTGAAAAGGTATAGTTTTTTTCATCATCATATAGTTCAATATCCATACGTTTGAGTTTATATTTACCTGTTTTTTGGTCTTTGGGTGCAGTGAAGTGAAATTGAAATGAAGGCACTGAATCTTTGCCACCGTCTATATATATTTTGCCTTCTTTAAACTCAATGTTGGTTTTTTCGTTTAAAGCGAGGAGTTTGGAAAGGGCAAGATGTTCTTCTTCTGTGCCGATTATATAAAAACAAGCCAAAAGGTCATCAACCATCAGAATTTTTATTTTAAGGTCGTCATAATCTTCGATGAAATGCTCAATCAGATTTTCAATTCCTCTGTAAGTGTACGGGTAAACATTATAAGTACGATAAAGAAGGTCGTTTATAGACTTTTCGCCAAAGTCTTTGATTATGTCAACGCTTGTCTGTAAAACTTCATACGCTGATTTACCGTCAATCCATAAACTGTCAGGGACACTACCCTTCATATTACTTATCAACTTAGGCGTTACACCTTTGCTTCCGCAAAAGACACAACCGTTAATTACCATTAAAAGCTTGCCGCTTGATGTAGAATAGTCAATTGTATGAGTGCCGCCCTCTGAAATATCTTTTTTAATCAAATTTTCAAGCGAGGTAAACAATTTATCTTCGATAAACGAATCAATATTGTTAAAAAAGCCTTCATACTGTTTCTTTTTTGCCGTGTCGGTTTCGTAATTTCTTATTGCCATTGACGCAGACCAATATAACGTCATTGCTTTCTGTATAATATCAAACAATATATTATGGTTTTGTGTTTTATACATTCTCTGTACCCCTTACAATTTTTCATTTCCAAATATGAATAGTTTCGTTGTCGTTTCAAACTCTTGTATAGACGAATACACTTTTCCTTTGCCATAATAGCGAGTTGCCTGCGGACGAGATAAGAGCTGTATCCGTTTGAATTTCTGAAGTGCGGAATTGTAATACTTCTGCGCAATCGAAATGTCATCGAACGCAATAAGTAAGTTTTCACTTTTGTTCACTCGTATAGCAAGAAAATAATATTTCTTTTTCCTTGTTGCGATTATATTGCCGCTTTCTGCAACTTCATATATTCTGTTAACATAGTCTGAAGGACGCAATTTTCGAGCAAGGACTTTCTGTTCTTCAGTTAGATTGCAGTAGTTGACATTTTGCATAACAGAATCCTTTCTCTCTATGCCAATATTATAACATAATGTAATGCAAATGTCAATACAAAACACAAGATATAGTAGTGATTATTGAGAGAACAACTATTCGTAATTTATCAATTCCTATTGTGGAATAATTTTTTTATTCGAAAAAGGGAAGAGAAAAGCAGGAAAGAAGAAAAGCAGGTCAAAACTATTGTTTTGCAAAAATATCAGGATAAAATTAAGACTATATTTCTATTTTTCTATTACGATTAGGTCAATATGCTTGTAAAAACATTCGTTCTCTGTTATAGAACAAACGAAATGAAAATAACAATTACCAATGTGGAATAAAATTTTTATTCCACAAATACCGAAAAAAGCGGTTTTAGTGTTTTAGTGTAAACACTAAAACGCAAAAATGCAATAATTCGAGGACTGAAGACCGTTTCCGATGCGTAAAACCTTATATTTAAAAGCGAAGAACAAAGAATTTACAAAAAACAATTACCAATAGGGAATAAAATTTTTATTCCGAAATAAGAAATTATATTGAAATAAGAAAAATAGCACAAAAAAAAGCCCCAAAAGGCAAGATTTAATGCCATTTGGGGTAGAGTATTATAATATGCGTAATTTCGTAAAATTAAAGTTTTACGAAATTAGAAGTGGTAATTTTCAAATAATTATGGTTCACGGTCATTTTGAGGATTCAGGAGCTGTTATCATCTATTCTACAACAGGATAATATTTTTCACATAGAAGTTCCCACTCTTTATGAGATATAACATCGGGAACTAATAATTTCGCTTGTATTTCTATATTATCACAAATTTCGTAGAAAGCAAAGTCTTGCCGATTTTTTTCTGATTCTTCCGCTTCTGCTATTAGCGTTTTTACAATTTTAGATAACTTATCATAGAAAGAAGAAATGTCAATATCTCTTCTTATCCATTCAGACTGTTCAATCATTGTTATAACTCCTTTTCTATATTATAACATATTGAATACAATCCGTCAACGTAAGCGCACGAAAAAACAAAAAAGACGGAGATGTTGTCTCCGTCTGAACTTTAAAATCCCGCTATGTTATAGGGAAATTACATAGCGGGTGTGCTTGGGAAAAAGCACAAACGTAACTCACACCAATAGCCTTAAAATACGACTACTGATGGGAAATAGAGAACGAATGAGGAAATCAAAATGATAACGACTCACTCGTAGCAAACAACAGCACATAGGGGTATCTGTTGTTGCACGTTTAGTATATCACACTGTAATAACATTTGTCAAGTAAAAAAAATATTTTTTTTGAGCAGAAAATATATAAATTGCTTGCAAAAATCGACAAAAAAAGCGGTGGTTATGCGAAATCCACCGCTTTTTGTTATTCTTTTTTGTTTAACGTTTCTGCTATTTTGTCGAGCTTTTCTTCAAGTTTTTGATTGCTCAGAGCAAGCCCATTTAACGCCTGCATAATACTCTTCTCTTTATCTACAATTTCGTTGATGTCGTGTTCCAGTTGCATCTGTTGCTTCAACATCTTTTCAGTGCCTGCCATAGCTTCACAAGCATAGATTATATAATCTGTAATTGATAAGCCGATGTCTTGCGCTCGGTTTTTAATTTCGTTGTAGTATGTCTCTGTTACTCTGACGTTAAACGCTTTGCTTCTGCGATTTTCGTCTATCAAAGGTCTTGCCATAGAATTATATTCCTTTCTGTATCAAAAAAACTTTTAGTCTCTTAATCTGTGCCAATCTTTCTTTAACGTTTCCGAAAAATAGGGTCTCATTTTTTCAATGACCTTGTTAACGGAAGCATCGCTAACTCCAACAAATTCGTTTTTCAATTCGTTAAAGAGGTCTTCAACCCAACATTCTTCTGAATATTCAGCCGATATAAAATCGGGGTGACAATAAAATTCCATGCTTCTATAATATTGATTAGATTTATTGCCATTCACGTCACTTATAGTGAACATTCGTTCCTCAGCATTGTGTTTTACCGTAAGCATATTGTTCATTTTTCTCACACCTTTCGAATTATCTGTTTTAAAAAAACTTAACTTTTACTCGTCTGAATAACCTAATTATAGCATAATGTAATGCAAATGTCAACACAAACACATTTTTTGCATTACCGTAAGCTTTATTCAGTTTATAAAAAAACACCTGCTTTACGCAACATAACTGTTTCAAAATCAGCTATAGGTTGTGTTTAACAGGCGTAATTAATTGTTACACACTCCCCTACCTCTACAGTTGGGGATTTTTTGCTGTATTTGGTTAAAACATAATGGGAAGTGCTAAACCAATTATGAAGGACAATGAGGCGACTAAAATACTTGTAAAAATTATTACTCCGACAATATCAGCCATATCATCGTCACTATCGTTATCAAAACAATTATTGTCTTGGTGCATATTGTAAACGTTTTTTATATTGTAAACATTACGCTTACTTCTTTTACAAATTCCGCACCTTCCGCATCTTTTGCATCTTCTGTACGTCATATATTTTTGCCTTTCTTGGAACAAACTTTAAGTGAGGGAAAGAGAGGTATCTTTTTTCTTTGGCTCTTCTCTGCTCATATCGAGTTCTTTCGTTATATAAGTGTTTATAAGTTCGTTCATACGAATGGAATTTCCGTTGTCGTGAAGGTAAGTTACTTTAAGAAATTCGGGTAGGTTTTCAAAAATCTTCTTACCCCATTTTACAACATTTTTATCAAAGTGTTCATCATTGTCTTTATCAAAGCAGTTAGCGGCAAGAACGTATTCAATACGTTCTTTGTCATACAACAGCGATAACTCCTCGATAATTTCTTCGCAAGGGATATTGCAGTAATCGAGCAAGTCGAAAAGCCTCAGCGCACATTCATTGTTTTTGTAAAGACTTGCTTTCCATTCGTCTGCAAAACCATTGTCAATAGCTGTCTGCCTATCGTCCTTAACGAAAGGTATTATAGATAATGCACAATTGTATATGAAATCCGATGTTTCAAAAAACGGTTCATCGTCTGCCTTGTCGCACCTGTAAGAGAAAAGAGTTTGCAATGTATCAGTACAGGAACACAATCTTTTTGACAAATCTTCAGAAATCATAATTCCTTTGATTTCCTCGACCATATCCTCTTTAATTATGCGTTCCACTTCTCTTTCTTTTGCGGCATCTGAATCAACGGATTCCATTTCTTCGAGAAATTCAGAGTATTCTTTACTCACTTTTTCACAGAGTTTTTCGTAATAAGACATTTTTTTACTCCTTTTGCTAAAGTATTGGTTAGCATAGTTGGATTCGAACCAACGGTCACAGAGTCAAAGTCTGGTGGCTTAACCGCTTGCCTATATGCTAAGATGTTGTGCGGGTGCAAAGCCCGCACGTTGAACAAAATAAAGGAGAGGAAATTTATGAAACGCCTTTCGGCTTCTCATTGTCTATTATAAAAACCTGTCAGAGAGGTCTTTTCTGATTGCTTCACGGCTCTGTCCCTTTTTATGAACTCATTAATCACAATGTTAACAAGCCCAGAATGAGCGTTTTTTGTATAATCTCTCGACTTATCTTTGAGCCAATCGGGAATACCTTCCATGACTTTATTAGCCCATTCTTTAGTGCTATTGTCAAATCTACCGTCATAATCTCGCTTATACACCTGTGAAGCAAGAAGATAAGACAGCCGTTCCTTATCACACACATAAAGCATATCTTTTATAACGCCTTCAGCGTCCATGTGATATGTTTCGTAATCATAATGACTATTTATTTCTTTTTCAAGTAAGATAGCACAGTGTGCGTTGTAACGCAAGCTATCAAACCATTCGGTTTCTTTACCCTCGCTTTTTGCTTTGGCGTGGTCGTCAGTTATAAAAAGAACAATGTTGTCAGTACAATCATGTATACAATCAATGAGCCTTGCCCTTATCCCTACGCCGTTGCTTACCCATTCATTGAAAATATAATCAAGAGAATTAGGCTGATTATACAGCTTGTGAGCTTCATCTTCTGTAAGCTCTTCTTCGCAGAAAATGTCTACGATTTCATCTTTGATTACTTTTTCATAACAACGATAAAGTAAGTCTTCAATACTGCCTTTTTTCAGTTCTGCGATATACTCGTTATATTCTTTTTCAATTTTATCGCAGAGCAAGTCAAAATAAGTGTCTTTCATTTTTCTTCCCTTTTCCCTAAGAGTTACTTAATTCCCAATGGTGCATCGAGTGGGACTTGAACCCACACATTGTTTCCAATAGCAGATTTTGAGTCTGCCGTGTCTGCCTTTCCACCATCAATGCAAAAATGCGGTCTTTCCCGTATCATGAGTGAAAGCGTCCTTATGTATCCCTATTCCCATAATTCACTTGATTTTCCCTTATCAAGCGAATGCAAAACGCAAGGAAGACCGCAAACCTTGCGATTGGTGAAACAAGAGGGGCTTGAACCCTCGACCCTTCGCTTAAAAGGCGAATGCTCTACCAACTGAGCTATTGCTTCGTATTGTTCTATAAAATGTATGGTTCACAAAGCCACATCAGAGATTACAGATAAAGGAAACGCTTGTTTGCTATGCAACTTCGGCAAAAGAATCTTTATGAGTTTTCTTGTGCCACATATATTGATGCTTAACCTTCGCTTGCTTCCAGTTGTTCTCTGTTATTTGCACAGGTACGCACCATATCCCTATTATTTGATGGTTACACCTTCTGATATTACGAGAAGACTTTATATTGTAATATTCGCACTTTTCATAATGAGCCTTGCAATCATTTACCTGCTTTTCACGAACAAAAGACAGGGAACGATAACGCCAATTCTTTCTGTGCATTCATTTTCCTTTCTCATAAAGTGCTTCTGCTCATTGCCTATATTATAGCATATTGTAATGCAAATGTCAATACAAAATGAATAAAAACGGAAAAAATCTTCGCTTTTTTCAAATTCATTACGATAAACTGTTGACATAGCAAAATCAAATGGCTTATAATTAAAGAGGCATAAGGATAAACCCTCTTCCCTTTTGCCTCTCTATATGTTCCACGAAAAAGTGCTGTTAAAACAGCACTTTTTTTCATATTACGTTGACGTTTTGGCATCAGCGGTATATAATGATAACATACGGACTTTTTTCTCTCCGATTGTCAGCCTTAACTGACAGAAAGGAAAAAGGTATGTATATGACAGGTTCAATGATAACATTAAACGATGTAATTGAGTTGTTGCAGTTACTGGTTTCACTTTTGGGGCTGGTCTTTGTTATAATGCGGTACGACAAGAAGAACAAAGACTGAGAGCAAACAATTTGCTTCCTACCACCTGTTTATAATACATAAGTAAAAGATATAGAGAAATGTCCGTATTTTATATAGAAAACAATCACGGAAAGAGGTAACAGTTTAATACTGCTACCTCTTGTTTGCTTATTCTCGTAATTTAGGATTATCACGGCTCGAAGAGCTTGATTTGGTACAATGTGATTGTTCAATTTGTGGATTCAAGATTAAGAATGGTTTTGCTAATTTTTCTATTGTAGCGCAACTTTCAAGAAACTCTTTATCAAAAGTATCTTTTACTTTTTCGGAAGGAATTACCTTTTGATTTTTTCTGTAGAACATCGTATTATTAAGAAAATCAACTACAAATTCATAATCGCATTTATAATTTTCAAACAAATATTCTACACATTCCGTTCCATTTGTGATACTCGGATTTAAGTCTTCAGACAACATTAAAGATGACAATTGTTTGTCAAATTCATTGAGCCTGTTGAAAGCTTCTTCTGACTTCGATTTTTGTTGCTCTTTCAAAAACGCTGTCTTCGAGAAAAAAACATCTTTTGTATATAATCTCTCTGATGACAAAATTGCGGTTGCTTGTAGCTGTACGCTTCGTTCGAGAACTTTTATTCGTTCTTCGGGAAAAACATCATCGCCACGAAAAGAAAATGTAAAATCTTTGAGGTCTTTTAACCTATCTTGTATTTTATCATTCCCGTTTGCGCATAATTGTCCCATTCGAGTAAAATCACTATAAAGAGCAGGAGTAAAATTGTACAAACAATCTCCTATTTGATTTTTCAAGTCGTTTGTATTACACGAATATAAAAGAGACAAATTGAAATCAAAAACTGGAGAAATTGAAACGACCGAAAGAGTGTCATTGTCAAATAAAACGCCAAAGTTGCCTAAATGCCTATCTGGGTTAAAACAAAGAGCGTCTATAACCAACAATTCTCGTATCTGTTGTTCTGAACCTATAGATGAAAAATATCTTACAATATCTTTCAGATTTTTAGTTGCATTGTTGCGGATTTGTGCATAAGACGCAAAACCGTATTTATCGTTTGAAAAAACATTACACTTTGAAGCAATTTTCCCGTGTAGTTCAACCAAGTCGTAATTTACGGAGTTATAGGGACTTATTATCTGAGCTATTTCTGACGAAAGAATTTCACTATACACTTCAAAATTTTTGTTATAATCGCCACCCCGTTTGTAAATATATATATTTGAGTTATATTGTCCCAAATTGTTGTTTTTACGGAAGCACTTTCTATATGAACCTTCACAAGTAAATTCGGGCGTAGGTGAAGGAACATCAACGTTATAAAGCCCCACACCTTCAAAAGCAAGTTTTGATATTACTTCTGAAAATTCATTTTCATATAGTGAAATGTTATTCCAAGTAACATCTTCGCTTTCTGATTTCACCCAAAATGTATCGTTTATAGAAGCAGTGTGTGTTAATTGAAGGTAATTTTCTGCCGTTTCGCAACCAATTTGTTTCATAATATTTTTTATATACGGATTGTGATTTGAACCTTTACGATTTTCAATCCAAGAATTGATACTTTTAAAACCAAACGGTAAATTGCCTACAACATCAGTTAGCACAAAATCATTTCCAAAATCAACAAACGGGTCTGATTCACGAACTTTAAAATACGCTTGTTCCGAATCTTTGTTCATCAATATATAATACTTACTCATCAGAAGAACTCCTTTCTTTTTTTTAGAAATATGAGTCCTAAAAAAGGACTCATATACAACTATAACCTTAATAAGCTTATGTAGTGCTTTTTACTTTTTCAAGATACTCTGAAAACGAATTAGCCCCGATTTTCCTGCGTTTATTTAACATATCAGCCCATATTTTATTGCCTTCATTTTCTGTAATCATACCCTTTTCATAAGCTTCTACCAAAATGCCGCCTGTTGTGATGTGATTAAGAGAAAAAGAAGAAACCCAGTAATCTATATCCTTCAGATTGTTGCTTGCGATTATACCGTTTTTCTCTTTTGCTAACGCTATACAAGCCGCTTCGCCATCACCTATAGCCTTATGACCTTCTACACCAGTAATTAAATCAACATACAACTGATATTCTGCTGTGTCCGTAAGCATATCATATATGATTGCATCTTTATTGACTATCATAGTGTCTATTGCTTTTTTGAGATGCGGGACTGCTGATATTTCATTATATGATTGCTTAGGAATCACGATTTTTTTTGAATACAACTGTGTTATTAGATTTTGTCCTTTTACCCACAAAAAAGCGGATATACAATCAGAGTCGAAAAATAGCATATCAGTCAATCGGTATCACCCCTTCAACATCATCACCGTAAACAATATCGGTACGGAAGGCTTCTGATAACAATTGTTCATACTTGCCGTTAGAGATAATATCTTTTTCAATGGAAGCCTGTGCTTCTTTCAAATAGAAGCCAAAGGTCTTACATTTTTTATCTTCTCTGGACGGTTTGTATAATGACGTGTCATAACCAAGCTGTGCCGCTTTTTGTATGACTTTTTCTTGTCTATACTTATCCGCTTGTGTTTTTGTTATTAAGTTTTCTTCCAACAAACGATAAATCATCGCCTGATGACTTACTCTGTAGTATTGTTCTAACTTTATAACGTCTTCCACAGTCATATCTTTAGAACGACCTTCCTCGTTTAAAGATAAAGGCATTAAAAGATAAGAAGCAAATTTGTCTGCTTCCTTCTCCATTTCTTCGCCTTTTCCTATTGCCTTTTGACAAACTGTTCTCTCTACATCTTTGTGGTAATAGTAGTGATATAATTCGTGTGCAATAGAAAAATTCTGTCTACCTACAGACATAGATGAATTGATAGCAATTACCACATCGTCTTTAATCCTTATGCACATACCGCTAATATGTTCGTTAAAAGGAAACAAAACAAGTGATAGATTATCAATATTCTGAACGACCGCAAAAATATCAATTGGTGAAGAGTCGTTCCCACCAAGTTTTTTTCTTATATGGTCTGCACAACGATATAGATTTAAACTGTTCATTTTTACATCAACTCCTTTTTCTTGATTTTTTTGAAATTAATTTTTTTCATGCTCTGACAATAAACAAGTCATGAAATGTGCGTTAAGAGCAATTTTGTTTATAGCGGCGATAGCTTTCAAATCGTCAGGTGTAAAATCACTTGCTCTAAAAGCGTATGATGTTGACTGACAACATTCTTCATCGCTCATAAGAGATTTGAGGGATACTCCAAATAATGACGTTAGTTTTGAAACCATATCGGCTGTAAACGTGCGCTCTCCTTGTTCTGCTTTTGAAATAAAACTCTGGTCTACTTCCAAAAAATCAGCAATATTTTTTTGCGTAAATCCGTTAGCCTCTCTCAAAGTTTTCAGTTTTGTGTTCATCTTCATGGTTAATTCCTCCTACATATATTATATTCTTTTCTTGTCATAAAGTCAACGTAAATTTTCACCAAAATTATGACAACAGTTTTCTCCATTTTGTCATACTTCCGTCTATATCTAACGTTATCAAAGCGCATCTATAGACGCATAAGAGGGTCGTTTCCCGATAAGAAAGCAAACTGTACGAGTGGTAATGTCCGAACAGGTTAAGCTTCGGAACGTGCTTCTTTAAATATTTTGATATACCTTTCAAGCCACAATGAACGGTATCTGAAAAGCACATTGCTCTATATGCTGTATCGTGGGATATAAGTATTTCTGCTTTTGGAAGCTCTTTTGCCGCTACAATGCTTTCCTTTTGTGTTAGCATAGCACGTTCTTCATCATTGTATCTATGAGAGCCGCCGAGACCTGCAAATACAATTCCGTTGAAATCAATTGTCTTGCCGCTGATGTCTTCAATGTTGTTTCTTTTGAGAATGTCCCAATCATCATGATTTCCTACAACACCGAACAGTTTTGTTCCAGATTTTATATTTGTTTTAATGAAAGCAAGAGCTTCATCATCTATATCACCTAACAAAATACAACCATCATAGTTGTTATTAGACAGACACGATAATAGTTCTTCCTCAGACCAATGGTGTAAATCTGCAAAAACAAGAATATCCATAACTTATCTTTCTACGTCAAATTGCTTAGGATTTATGTTTTTCGTATTGTTTTTATATTTTTTGGTTGTCAAGATTAAGTCTAATGAAAAATCGGCTAAATCCTCGCTTATAGAGCAAACCTGTTTTATAAATGGGTTTGCATCATACTGCCCGTATAAATCAGAGCCATCGGTTAAGGCTTCATCGTTGGCTTCGCTTAAATCGTTTAGCTTGTAGTGCATATTACAAATTATATAATCCAAATGAACCGTATAATCAACAATGTTGAATACACCTTTGCTTTCAAGCATATCTTTAATGTTTGTATAGCCTGTCATTTGTATACCTGTTATCAATTTTCCTTTGCCAGAACTGTTGCTTTGCCTCTTTGGAATATCGCAATCAGTAGTTTCAAAAAATATTGTACACAAGGCAGGTGTATTATGCTTATCACGTTCGGGTGTATACCTTATACAAATTTCATAAGGACGCTTTGTTATGTCTTTCTCTTCTGTTGTGGTTACGGGAATAACAGATAAAGGAAGATGTGCAACACAGAACATCATCTGCAATGTGGCAGATAAACATTTTGCCATTGTGTACTTATCGGTAGATTTGCCTTGCTCGTTCAACCGCCATTTTGTATTTGTAAAGTCAAAATACGTGAGCAAGTTTTGTGAAACAAAGTCGGAGAAGTCTTCATAGGTTCGTAATTCAAAATTGTAATTATAATTATTGTGAACAATTGAATACGTTGTTTCATCTTCCATTGCAAGACATTTTGCTGTTGTATAAGATATTGCCCGAACTCCCATTATCGTGTTATCCCTTCCGTTTTACGATTTGCTTGAAATGCAGATACTGTTTTGATATACACAGGCTTGTGTATATCAAAAGCAAAGAGATTTATTCTTTCATTTCTTAATCGACCTTCGAAAAAGCCGTCTTCCATAAGTGTTCGCTTTGTCCCTTCACAATAAGGTGTTGTTATATCAACATAAAGCGGCAAACGGTCTGTACTGTTTACGGTACTTCTGTCTATATGTGTTTCTTCAAACATACAATCCCACGCCATTTTGAGTGCTTTTGTATAGCATTCAAAAGCAACATTGCAAGCCCACCAAACGTGTGACTCATAAGGCAAGCGTTTGCGATGCTCGGTTTTATTGTCAAAAGTCATTTTTGTGTTTCCGCAGGAAACCGTACAAAAAAATTCTTCTTTGTCTTCTTTTACGTCAATTATAACATTTACTGATTTCTGATTCATTTGTTTCTTCTTCTTTCTTAGGTGTATTTTATACAACGGTCTCTGACTGCCGTATACTTGTTATATGGTTCATTAAACCACATTACTTATATTTTTTGATAATCGCTTTTTGTCTTTTTCGTATTCTGTTTTTCGTTAAGAATGTCTTTGGCTTCCCTTACCATATCGTTATCGTGCGTTAATACCTCAATAACATCTATTGATATTGACGGGTTGAGCAGCAGAGAGCGTCTTACCCAATAATCTGCATCGTGCGTTAAACGTATTAATGTTTTCGGCGGTGTCTTGGGATTACGAGCAACTTCACAACGAACGTATGTGTTTGTATCAGTGCTTAATAAAGCAAGGTCTTCAGGCTTCGTGTTTTCGTTTTGAGCTACTGATTCACGCACTTCGCTTATATAAGAACGAGCCAAACGGGAAAGTGTTTGTGCGTCTGTGTTAGGGTTAAGAGCCACATTGCAAAGCACGTCAGGATTTGCTCTATTCGATAAACGCATAAGCGTGGTATTGCTTGTATTTCTGTTAAGTGCAACATCGGACTGCACAAAGCTATATTTGTCGTGCGAAAGAATCTCTAATAAAGCAGAATCTGCGCTTGGATTTTGTGCTACGCCGCATCTTATATCTTTATCTTCGCTTTTTGATAACTCTTTTAAGATTGCTTCACTTGTGTTAGGATTCTTAGCAATTTGAAACAGCAACCACTTATCATCATTCTTTGAAAAGATGTAGTTGAGTGTATCAGCACTTGTGTGAGGATTTGAGGCTATCGCCTTCAACTCCGATAAGGTTGCGTTTTTGTTGTGAGCCATTCTGTCGAGTGTTTCAGGATACGTGTTAGCTCTCGCCACTGCTACCCTGACATTTTTGCTTATATCGTTTGCTAATAATGTAAGAAGAGCTGAAACAGTGTGTATGTTTTTGGCAACACCCAAACGTACAGTATCGTAAGAACTATGAACAAAATGACTTAAAATCTCATCACTTACAGCATTCTCCGCAATGCTTTCTAATAATTCCACCCTTCCGTCATTAACACTCATATAAAAAAGTGTCTCGTAAGAAACGTTAGGATTTTTAGAAATAGCTTGTTTTACAGAAAGTGAAACATCTTGAAAAGCTATTTTGTCTAACACAGATGTCGGAGTGCGTAAGCAATTTGCAAGAGCAAAGAAAACCCTTTCATCAGGACAAAACAACGCTTCTTCTAATGTGGTTATATTTGTGTTAGGGTTTTCTATGACTGCAATTTGAATCCATATATCCGAGTCGTAAGAAAGTAAGTCAAGTGTTGCTTCAGGAGTAAGGGAATTTCTCGCTACGGCTCGCCGAACATATAAATCTTTATCTTTCGCCAGTTTATTCAATAATTCTGGAGATTTGCAAGAAAACGCTACCGCTTTGCGTACTTTAGGGTTACTGTCCTCAGATAACTTTTCGAAAAGGTGCGAAGGTAAATTAGCATTCAAAGCTAAAGATTCCCTGACAGACCAAGATTCGTCAGTCAGTAATGTTTCCATAGATTTTTTTGAAAAATTACAGTGCCTTGCCGCTCTTTTTCTTACATTCACATCTTTGTCGGTTGCCAACACATCAAGAGCCTGTGCAAAAGTGCAATAGGATTCAGCTATGTCACATTTTGCTTCTGTTGACATATTGGGAAGTGTGTCTAAAAAAGCACTTTGAATCATAATAATAATTTCTCCTTGTTTTAAATTTGTTTCTGAAATATTTATGGGTCATTAAGCAACATTATAATAAAATGCACTTCCATTCCAGTGGAACGGAAGTGTCGATGATGTTATCTTTCGATGCTGTTTTTTTCTTTTCCTTTACGCTCTCTAAGGGCTTTTTTAGCATAATTTTCTGCCCAAAATTCTTTGTCATGTGAGAGCATAACAAGTGTTTCGACACTTGTACTTTTATTTTCTGTAACAGCATGACGAACTTTAATATTTTCATCTTTCGCAAGCATAGTAAGCACATCAGCAGAGGTGCTTGCGTTTAATGCAACCTGTTCACGAACCAACCAATTCTCGTCCTGCGCAAGAACAGCAAGAAATTCAATAGGAGTGTTTTTATTTCCCGCAACAGTTCTACGGACATCATCATCTTCATCTTTTGCAAGCTCAGAAAGTAGTTCGGCAGGTGTGTTCGTGTTCATCGCAACATATTGACGAACACCTTCGTGTTCGTCCTTTGCAAGCATAGTAAACACATCAGCAGATGTATTTTCATTTGCGGCAACTGCTTCACGAACATCAATATCTTCGTCTTTTGCAAGTATAGCAAGCGTATCAGCAGATGTATTTCTGTTTGCGGCAACTGCTGTACGAACCTCATAAACATCGTCTTTTGCAAGTACAGCAAGTGCTTCTTTTGGTGTATTCTCATTTTTTGCAACAGCCTCACGAACCAACCAATGCTTGTCTTGTGAAAGCATAGCAAGCAACTTGATAGGTGCATTCCCGTTTTGCACAACCGCTTCACGCACAAACTGCATGGTATCTTCTGCAATGGATTCAAGAGTTTCAGGTGATGTATTCGGATTAGAAGCCACGCTTTGACGAACCCAAGCATTCTTATCTTCGGCAAGTAAAGTAAGTATATGACTTGGCGTATTTACATTCTCGGCAACAGCTATACGAACTTCTTCGCTTATATCATTTGCGAGATTTGCTAAAGTCTTTGCAAAAGTGTTTTTGTTTGTAGCAACAGCTCTACGGACTACCGAATCACCATCGTTTGCAAGTGTGTCTAACACTTCTGAAGGTGTACTGCTATGCCACGCAACCAGTCTGCGAATCTGTGCGTCTTTATCGGTTGCAAGAGCCGCAAGAAGTTCAGGAGAAGTCCGTTCGTCTTTTGTCAAAGCTACTTTTGCTTCATAAGGTAAATCGTTTATTTCTATTGTAACTTTCATATTGTTTTTCCTTTCTGAAAAGTTTATGTATTATCAAGCTATATTACAGAATCGCTTCCACTGGAACGGAAGTAATGATGATGTTATCTTTCTATATTGGCTTTGCTTTTTTCTTTGCGGTCTTTAAGAGCTTCTTCAGCTATTTCGCTTATCTGTATATTTTTATCCTTAGTGAGTTTCAAAAGTAATGCTGATGGCGTATTTTTATTCAACGCAACATCTCTACTAACCCACCACACATCGTCATTTATAAGCAGTGCGAGTGCTTCAGACGGAGAGCTTGGATTCCTTGCAACGTTGCTACGAATACTCCACGATATGTCCTTTGCAAGCAATATAAGTGTTTCCGCAGAAGTGTTTTTGTTTTGTGCAACCTCAAAACGTACATCTTCGTGTCCGTCTTTGGCAAGTTTAGTCAAAATCGTTACAGTAGCATTTTTGTTGCTTGCGACTCCTGCACGAACCCAACGATTTACATCATTTGAAAGTGTTTCAAGCGTTTCAACAGGAGTATGTTCATTGCAAGCAACGCCTTGACGAACAAACTCACTTTCATCATTGGCAAGTATGTTTAGAATTTCAACGTCAGATGTGTTATAAGCTAAGTTCTCACGCTCGTCATTAGACATTTTGCTTATTTTTGTTAAAAGATTTTCTTTGTTCATATTGTTTTCCTTTCTGACAGTAATTTACGTTTACAATTGATTTATGTACCATTAAGCCACATCACAAAATCACTTTCACTGGAACGAAAATGCCTATGATGTTATCTTTCAATATTGGCTCTGCTTTTTTCTTTGCGGTCTTTAAGAGCTTCTTCAGCCACTTCGCTTACCATTTTATTTTTATCCTTAGCAAGTTTTTCAAGTACATCAACAGGAGTATTTATTTTTTTTGCGACAGCCCAACGGACATATCCTTTTTCATCTTTTGCAAGTAACGCAAGTGTTTCAGTGGGAGCGTTTTTATTTTCTGCAACAGCCTTACGAACATAAATATCTTCATCTTGTGCAAGCACAGAGAGAAGTTCAACAGGTGAGTTCTCGTTTTTTGCAACTGCTCTACGAACGCCGTTATCTTCGTCTTCAGCAAGCTGTGCAAGAATTTCTGGTGGTGTATTTATGTTTTTTGCGACAGCCCAACGGACATATCCTTTTTCATCTTGTGCAAGCACAGAGAGAAGTTCAACAGGTGAGTTCTCGTTTTCTGCAACTGCTCTACGAACGCCGTTATCTTCGTCTTCAGCAAGCTGTGCAAGAATTTCTGGTGGTGTATTTATGTTTTTTGCGACAGCCCAACGGATATTTCCGTTTTCATCTTTCGCAAGCAATGCAAATGTTTCAGCGGGTGTATTTATATTTTTTGCAACAGCTCTACGTACATATCCTTTTTCATCTTTTGCAAGCAATGCAAGAATTTCTGGTGGTGTATTTATGTTTTCTGCAACAACCCAACGGACGCCTCCGTTTTCATCTTTTGCAAGTAATATAAGTGTTTCGGCAGGAGTATTTTTGCTTTCTGCAACTGCAATACGAACGTCGTTAGCTTCGTCTTCAGCAAGGTGTGTAAGAGTCTCTGGTGGTGTATTTTTATTTGTTGCAACCGAACAACGTATATATTGATACCTGTCTTTGGCAAGTTTAGTCAAAATGGTTACAGGAGTATTTTTGTTTCTTGCAACGTCTTCACGAACAAACATACTTTCATCATCGGCAAGTATGTTAAGAATTTCAACGTTAGATGTGTTATAAGCTAAGTTCTCACGCTTATCTTCTGACATTTTACTTATTTCTGTTAAAAGATTTTCTTTGTTCATAATAATTTCCTTTCTTATAACAAATTGTTTTTACTTCTTATTTATGAATCAACGAATCACATCACAAAAAGCTGTGATATTATGGGGGTTGATTATCTTTCTTTATTAAATTTTGTATTCATTTTGCGCTCGTTAAGAGCTTTATTTGCCGCTTTTCTTACTGCTTTCTCTTTATCGTTGGCAAGTATTTTTAATGTATTTAATGGAGTGTTTCTATTTAGCGCAACAGCCTCACGAACACGCCATTCATCATCTTTTGCAAGCGCAGTAAGCAATTCTACAGGTGTATTCATGTTTTCTGCAACCACCCAACGAACCGTGTAGTCCTCGTCTTGTGCAAGCATGACAAGTGTTTCGGCTCTTGTATTTTTGTTTTCAGCAACAGTTCTACGAATATCAATATCCACATCTTTTGCAAGCATTGCAAGTACATCAGCAGATGTATTTTCGTTTTCGGCAACTGCTGTACGAACATCATAAACATCGTCATTTGCAAGTACAGCAAGCAACTCAGTAGTGGTACTTTCGTTTGACGCAACCTGTTCACGAACCGACCAATTCTCGTCCTTTGCAAGCGTAGCAAGCACTTCAATAGATGTATTTTTATTTGCGGCAACCATACAACGAACATCATCTTTGTCTTTTGCAAGCATTGCAAGCACTTCAGCAGGAGTATTTTTGTTTCTTGCAACTTCCCAACGAACTATCCAATTTTCATCTTTTGCAAGCATTGCAAGCGTTCCAGACTTTGTGCTTTCGTTGAATGCTGTGCCTCTACGAATAGTGTATATTTTGTCTTTAGCAAGAACGTCAAGTGCTTCAACAGGTGTGTTTTCATTTCTCGCTACAGATTCACGAATCCGTGGGTCTATATCCTGCGCAAGAATGGCAAGTATTTTTGCGGGTGTTCCTTCGTCCGTTGCTAAATTGTACTTTTCCTCATATGAGAGGTCATTCAGGTATGTTGTTTCCATTTTATTTTTTCCTTTCTTCTTATAACTGCCTCACAAAATTTGTAAGACGGTTAAAATTTGTTTTATACGCTATGTGCGCTCTTATAAAAGTAATGGTTCATTCAACCACATTAGGAACAGTTATGTCAGAACAATTGTCTGGTTATCTTTCTTTATTGGTGTTGGCTTTCAATGTACGTTCTTTAAGAATTTCTTTTGCTTTTTCTCTTATTTCTAACGCCTTGACCTTTGTAAGCATAATAAGCGTATTATAAGGAGTGCGAGGGTTTTCAGCTACAGCTACACGAACATCAATATCTACATCTTTTGCAAGCATAGCAAGCACATCAACAGATGTATTTTCGTTTGCGGCAACCTCATATCGGACATCAATATCTTCGTCTTTTGCAAGCATAGCAAGCACATCAACAGAGATGCTTTCGTTTTCAGCAACTGCCACACGAACCCGCCAGTCTATATCGTTTGCAAGTACAGCAAGTGCTTCTTTTGGTGTATTCTCATTTCTTGCAACAGCCCAACGAATCCACGCTTCTTTATCACTGGCAAGCATAGCAAGTGTTGAAACACTTGTATTTTTGTTTTTTGCAACGGCTCTACGAACCTGCCATTTCTCGTCCTGTGCAAGCATTGCAAGTACATCAACAGATGTGTTTTCATTTAATGCAACAGTTTGACGAACCCACAAATTCTCGTCCTGTGCAAGCACAGTAAGCTTTTCTACAGGCGTATTCTTGTTTCCTACAACAGTACAACGCACCTTATAGTTCTCATTTTCAGCAAGTATGTTAAGTATCTCAACATCAGAAGTGCTACGAGCCAAGTCTTTAAGTTCTTCTTCAGACATTTTGCTTATCTTTGACAAAAGGTTTTCTTTATTCATATTGTTTCCCTTTCTAAAGCAAATTTGTGTTTGCATTTGATTTATGTACCATTAAATCACATTACAAACCTTAACGTATCAGACAGTTATCTTTCAATACTGTTTTTGCTTCTTTCTTTGTCTTTTAAAAGAGCCTTGATTGCCGCTTCGCTTACCCATTCGTTGTTGTCTTTTGAGAGCATAACAAGTGTTTCGACACTTGTATTTTTATTATCTGTAACCATACAACGAACATCAACATCTACATCTTTTGCAAGCATAGCAAGCACATCAGCAGGAGTATTGATGTTTCCTGCAACGGCATTACGAACACGCCACATCTCGTCCTGTGCAAGCATAGCAAGCACGTCAATAGATGTATTTTCATTTTCGGCAACCGCCCAACGAACACCATTATCTTCATCTTTTGCAAGCACAGCAAGCATATCAACAGATGTATTTTCGTTTAATGCAACCTCACTACGGACATCGGCATCTTTATCTTGTGCAAGCATAGCAAGAGTTTCGATACTTGTGCTTTTATTTTCCGCAACGTCAATACGAACCCGCCAGTCCGTGTCCTGTGCAAGTATGGCGAGCAGTTCTATAGGTGTATTCTTATTTCTTGCAACAGCCTTACGAACATAACAATCTTTATCTTTTGCAAGCATAGCAAGTACATCAGCAGATGTGTTTTCATTTTCTGCAACAGCCCCACGAACCCAACAATGCTTGTCTTGTGCAAGTACAATAAGCAATTCAATAGGAGCGTTTACATTTTTTGCAACAGCGCAACGAACATCAATATTTACATCTTTTGCAAGTATAGCAAGCAACTCTGCCGATGTTTCATTATTCGATGCTAAATCAATTTTTTTTTCATAAGAGAGTTTGTTTATGTCTATCGTTTCCATTTTGATTTTTCCTTTTTGAGTGTAAAATGTATTCACACTATTTATAGTTCATTAAGCCGCATAAAACAAAATCATTAAGCCATAAGCAAATGCCGTGACAATTATAACTATTAGTCGGCTACAATAAGATTTATTAAACTCGTTAAACGGTTCTGTAACATTTTGCCGCACAGAAATAACCGTTGACAGTAAAGTAAGTGTAGATATTTCCGATACTGCCATGACGATTTTCCATAAATCGTTTGCTCTGCCGAGAAGCATAAACCATAAAAAACATAGGGATATACATAAAATCGAAAGGTAATATCATCTGAGCTATCAAAAATTCTTTTATGGTTCAGTAAACGGTATATTGCTTTATTAACACTGAGTAAATTTATCACAGTGACTATTATGAACGGTATAGTCTCTAACGATTCCAGTAGCATATTTTTTCTCCATTCTATCATATCTGACTGTGTATGTCAATTCAAGATGCAACATTGCGTTGCTTTTTATGCTATTTATTTAAGCATACAAAACACATAGCCCCACTGAGGTATCGTTTCCTTAGTGGGGCTTGTAAATACATTATTTGCCGTTATGCTTGTTGTAGTATTCAAGAGCCTTGCAGACATAATCCTCAGTTTCGTTTTTCGGTATGCTTTTAGGAATAAAACTCTTTATTCTTTCGCTTTTGAGTACAAACTTGTTTTTGCTTGTACTTTCTTCACACATAATCGAAGAAATTACTTCTGCTGTCAGTTTATTAGTGTCTGCAAAGCGGTGCATTTTTTCAGCTTGTGCCATTGAAGGCGTAACGCCCGTATCGTTTATTTCTTTCAATATCAACTTCTGTATATCCTGAGAAAAATACGAAATATCTATGGCAGGACGCATTTTAAGACTACCTGTGTCAACAAGGTCGAGCAGTTCGGGGATAAGTTCAGTGAGCCTTATATATCTACGAATCTGACTCTGACTATCGCCTGACTGTTCGCTGATAACCTGTACTGACTCTTTACCGCCGTTTTCATCTTCAACAAGGTCTGTTCTTTTACCCTGTCTCTTGATAGCGTCAAGGCGCATTTTGTACGCAAATGCCAATTCCGAAGGAAGTAGCTGTATGCGCTGATAGTTGCTTTCTACCATTCTCACAATGGCTTCTTCGTCAGTCATTTCTACTATATCACAGCGGAGAGTAGAATAACCTGCAAGCTCGCTTGCTCTTTTTCTACGATGTCCTGAAATAAGAGTATATCTGCCGTCTTTCTTTTCCATTACGGTAGCGGGTGTTATTACTCCATTTTCCTTTACGCTCTCTACAAGACGTTGCATATCTTCGTCATCACGCACTTTAAAAGGGTGATTTGGAAAATCGTCAATAAGGTTTATAGGTATATCCCTTATCTTCGATACTTTATCGTTATCTCTCTGCTCCTGCGATGAAAAAATATCATCGAACGATTTCAAAGAGAAATCTGTATTCTTAGCCATTATTCAGTACCTCTTTTACAAAACTCTCATAAGCCTTTGCAACCGAGCTGTTAGGTTCATAAGCATAGATGCTCATACCCTTTGAAGAAATCTCAGCCGCTTTTATTGCTTTCGGTATAGTCGTATCAAACACGGTTATGTTTCTGCCGAAGTTTTCTCTTATGATGCTTATTGTGCTTTCAGCCAAATTTGTTCCTGTATCCACAAGAGTTATCAGAATACCGCCGATTGTAAGATTCGGATTGATGTTCTTTTTTACCTTCTGGAAAGAACCCAGAATACCTGTTAAACCCTTTGCCGCTAAATAGTGTGCCTGAACAGGAATAATAAGGCTGTCAGCCGCTGAAAGTGCATTGATTGTAATTAGCCCAAGCGAAGGCATACAATCAATGATTATGTAGTCGTAACCGTCTTTCAATTCGTTAATATAATTTGACAGTATGCGTTCACGACTCATCTCGTTAGCAAATGTCAGTTCAATTGACGAAAGAGAAATATTTGCAGGAATAAGGTCAACACCTTCATTGTGATGTAAAATACAATCACGGGGATTTGTAAGAGTGTCATCGACAACCTCTTTCAACTTTGTTGTTAATGTTAAATCCATTCCATCTGTATCCTGCCAACCGAGGCAGGCTGATAAGTCGCCCTGTGGGTCTGCATCAACAAGCAGTACCTTCTTTCCTGCTCTTGCAAGACCGATGCCGAGATTAACTGCGGTGGTGGTTTTACCGACACCACCTTTCTGATTGCATATTGCAATCACTTTACAATTGCTCATTGTCTTTTTCCTTTCTGACCTATCTTATTTAAAGCAGTCATTAAAATCATATATAAAATGTGAAATCGTATATTAGATGAGTATGTTTTTTCATCTGCCCTGATTATAGCATTTTGTAATGCAATTGTCAATACAAAACCCGTATAGACAACTGCATTTTTTGAAAAAAATATTATTTTTTGTTCTTTAATTTTTCTCTGCGTTCGATTTTTTTAAAATAACTATCTATGATTATCCGCATCAAATAAGACAATGTTAGATTTTCTTGAACGGAAAGTTCTTTCAAGCGAGCTTTCTGTTCTTTAGGAATGTATACTGACAATGTAGCCCTTTCGTTTTGCGTACTTCTCATTTTCAAAACCCTCTTTCTTTGAAATTTCTCTAATAATATAATAACATCAAATGCTCAAAAAGTCAACAATAATGCTAACATTTTGCAAGCAAAAAACGTCAAAATATAGTGTAAATAAGCAAAATGTAAAAACAAGAATGTAAAAATTGAAATGTCGATAACAATAAAAGCACCCCACGTTAGTAAGAGTGCTTTTACAGTATATTACAAAAGATGTGTAATTGTACTTTTGATAAAGTGGTTTGTTCGACAGCCGTTTTTGCCTACGATTCTTGTGGTTATCTTTCTTCGTTAATTTTCTTGTTTGCCTTTTGCTCTTTAAGGTTTTTGTTCGCTTCTCTTCTTACACAATAATCTTTGTCTTTAGACAACGATTTGAGCATTCCAAGTGGTGTATTATTATTCGTGGCAACACCTTCACGAACAAAAGCGTCCTCGGCATTTGCGAGCGAGATAAGTAAACTCAAAGGAGTTTTTTTGTTTCTTGCGACATCATAACGAACGCATACTTTCTTGTCAGTCGCAAGTGTTTCAAGAATATTTACAGGAGTTTTTTCGTTGCAAGCAACACCGCCACGTATTTCCCAATCTTCATCTTTAGCAAGTAACACAAGCGTATCCGTAGTTGTATTAGGATTGAAAACAACGGTATAACGGACACTGTTATAATTGCTTCTTGCAAGCTCTGCTAATGTTTCGGCAGAAGTGTTCTTGTTTTCTGCTACATAAACATGAACTAACACATCTTCATCGTTGGCAAGCAGAGCCAATGTCTCAGGCAATGTATTTATGTTTTTCGCCACTGATACACGAACACACTTTTCTGTGTCTGTAGCAAGCTCATTAAGTGTATTTGCACTTGTGTGAGGATTGCTTGCAACCACCCAACGAATTAACACGTCATTTTTCTTAGCAAGCAATGCGAGAGATTCCATAGATGTGTTTTCGTTTCTTGCAACATTTTCGCAAACAACACACTCTTTATCATTGGCAAGCACAGCAAGTATATGAGATGGTGTACTTTTGTTCTTAGCCACAGAGCAACGAACAACAAAATCTGCGTCCTTCGAAAGTTTTTCTAAGATGTAAGATGGTGTATGCTCATTCTCTGCTACAGCCATACGAACACGAATATTTTCATCTTCAGCAAGTGTTTCAAGCACTTCAGACGGCGCATTCGGATTCATAGCTACAATAAGTTTAGCGTATTTGTCCTTAGCAAGAGCTGCAAGGATTTCTGGGGGTGTGTTGATATTACGTGCCATTTCGTCTTTTTTTCTATAAGAAATATTGCTTATTTCTAAAGTGTTTTCCATTTGGTTTTTCCTTTCTACAGCAATTTGTGTTTACACTTGATTTATGTACCATTAAGTCACGTTACAGAACTTAACGTATCAGACAGTTATCTTTCAATACGGATTTTGCCTTTTTCTTTGCACTCTTTAAGGGCTTCTTCAGCCGTTTCGCTTATTAATACGTTTTTATCCTTTGTAAGCATAATAAGCGTATTGTAAGGAGTATGAGGGTTCTTTGTAACCTCATAACGTACATCGGCATCTTTATCTTGTGCAAGCATTGTGAGTATATTGGCAGGTGTATTTTTATTTTCTGCTACAGCTTCCCTCACATGATAGTCTTCATCAGTAGCAAGCATAACAAGTACATCAACAGATGTATTTCCGTTTACGGCAACTGCTGTACGAACCTCATAAACATCGTCTTTTGCAAGTACAGCAAGCACATCAGTAGGGGTACTTCTGTTTTCAGCAACAGCCCAACGAACCCAGTAGTCCTCGTCCTGTGCAAGTACAGCAAGCAATTCTACAGGTGTGTTCTTGTTTTTTGCAACCGCATAACAAACATCAATATCTTTATCTTTTGCAAGTACAAAGAGTAGTTTATCAGGTGTGTTCTCGTTATATGCAACACCTTTACGAACCCACCGCTCCTCGTCCTTTGCGAGTATTGCAAGGACTTTCGCAGGCGTGTTTTTGTTATTTGCAACTTTACAACGAACCCAACAGTCTTTATCACTGGCAAGCATTACAAGTGTTTCGACTGGGGTATTATTGTTCCGAGCAACACTTGCACGAACATCTAAATTTATATCTTTTGCAAGCATAACAAGCGTACTATGGGGTGCATTTGTATTACTTGCTACAGTAAGACGAATATCAGGGTGTTCATCTTGTGCAAGTGCAGACAGCAACTCTGCTGATGTTTCATTATTTGATGCTAAATCAAATTTTTTCTCATAAGAGAGCTTCTTTATGTCTATCGTTTCCATTTTGATTTTTCCTTTCTACAGTAATTTGTGTTTACACTTGATTTATGTACCATTAAGTCACATTACAGAACTTAACGTATCAGACAGTTATCTTTCAATATTGTTTTTGCTTCTTTCTTTGCGTTCTTTAAGAGCTTCTTCAGCTCTTTCGCTTACCCATTCGTTGTTGTCTTTTGAAAGCGTAACAAGTGCTTCCTTTGGCGTATTCTCATTTTCTGCAACCGCACAACGAACAATAATATATTCATCTTTTGCAAGCATAGCAAGCACATCAGCAGATGTATTTCCGTTTGTGGCAACTGCTGTACGAACATCATAAACATCGTCATTTGCAAGTACAGCAAGCAACTCAGTAGTGGTACTTTCGTTTAACGCAACCTGTTCACGAACCGACCAATTCTCGTCCTGAGCAAGAACGGTAAGAATTTCAATAGGAGTGTTTTTATTTCTTGCAACCGCCCAACGGACATCTCTGTTTTCGTCTTTTGCAAGCATAGCAAGTACATCAGCAGATGTATTTCTGTTTCCTGCAACGGCACAACGAACCCAGTAGTCCTCGTCCTGTGCAAGTGTAGCAAGCAATTTAACGGGGGTACGCTTGTTTTTAGCAACAGCTTGACGAACCCAACTATCCTCGTCCTGTGCAAGAACAGCAAGAATTCCAATAGGAGTGTTTCTGTTGTTGGCAACAGCACAACGGACACCAATTTTTTCATCTTGTGCAAGCAGAGCAAGTACATCAGCAGTGGTGCTTTCGTTTAACGCAACCTGTTCACGAACCGACCGATTCTCGTCCTGTGCAAGAACAGAAAGAATTTCAATAGGAGTGTTTTTATTTCTTGCAACCGCACAACGAACATCTCTATCTTCATCTTTTGCAAGCATAGCAAGTACATCAGCAGATGTATTTCCTTTTGTGGCAACCTTACTACGAACATCTCTATCTTCGTCTTTTGCAAGCATAGCAAGTACATTGGTAGACGTATTTCTGTTCCAAGCAACAGCCAAACGGACATCATCATCTTCGTCTTTTGCAAGCATAGCAAGTACATCAGCAGATGTGTTTTTGTTCCGAGCAACAGATGCACGAACCACTTCACTTTCGTCTTCAGCAAGCATTGCAAGCACTTCAACAAGTGTCTTTTTGTTTTCTGCAACGGCACTACGAACACGCCACATCTTGTCCTGTGCAAGCATAGCAAGCACATCAATAGATGTATTTTCATTTGCGGCAACCGCACAACGAACCCAGTAGTCCTCGTACTGTGCAAGTACAGCAAGCAATTCTACAGGTGTGTTCTTGTTTTTTGCAACAGCACACCGAACATCAATATTTACATCTTTTGCAAGCATTACAAGTGCTTCAACAGGTGTGTTTTCATTCCATGCTACAGCTTCACGAATCCGAGGGTCTATATCCTGCGCAAGAACGGCAAGTATTTTTGCGGGTGTCTTAATTCCCGTTGCTAAATTGTACTTTTCCTCATAAGAGAGATTATTCAGGTGCATTGTTTCCATTTTATTTTTTCCTTTCTGTTGAGTTGAAAATTCTTCTATAATATTTATAGTTAATTAAGTCACATAACAAAACTGAACGTATCAAACGATTATCTTCCTATATTGACTTTACTTTTCTCTTTGCCTTTTGAAAGAGCCTTGATTGCCGCTTTGCTTACCTGCTCGTCTGCATCTTTTAAAAGCATAGCAAGCGTAGTAAGTGGCGTATGTGGGTTCATCGCAACTGCCTCACGAACATACCAATCTTCGTCTTCAGCGAGCATCGTGAGTATATCTGCACTTGTTTTGCAGTTTTTAGCGATTTTTGTACGGGTTAACCAGTGTTTATCTTTTGCAAGTGCTGTAATTATATTGACTGATATATTAGTATTTTCTGCAACGTTCATACGCACATCTACAAATTCATCTTTCGCAAGCTTTTCAAGCACATCAACAGGAGTTGCTTTATTTTGTGCGACAGCCATACGAACACACCAGTCCTTATCATTTGCAAGTGTGGAGAGTAATTCAGGCGATGCTTTTGTACTCTTTGCGGCACAAACACGTATTTCCCATACTTCATTTGTTGCGAGTGTTGCAAGTTCTTCTTCTGTTATAGCACTATCTTTAGCAATCATTTTCAATGTTTCAATTGAAGTATTGAGATTACCTATAACAAAGAGACGAACCCATTTGTTATCGTCCTGTGCAAGGTAAGAAAGTGTTCCGACAGGTGTGTTCTCATTTTGAGCAACGGCAACACGTACACAGTCCTCTTCGTCATTTGAGAGTTTATCAAGTGCTTTAGACGGTGTGTTTCTGTTTTTTGCAACAGCTTCACGGACAATAGATTCTTTATCGTTAGCGAGTTTTATTAATACGTCTAATGGTGTATTGATGTTACCTGCAACCATACTACGAACGTATTCAGATTCATAGTTAGCCATTTTAGCTAAGAACTCAGCATCAGCATTTGGATTTTGTGCTACGCCACAGCGAATAACCACATCTTCATTTTTGGCAAGTATTTTCAATGTGTCTATACTGGTATTTTTATTGTGAGCAACGTTACAGATAACAGCTAAATTGTCGCTTTTTGCGAGTTCGTCCAATATTTCTGAACTGGTGGTGGGATTGTTTGCAACAGATGCTTGTACGTTCTTATCTTTTGAAGAAGCAAGAAAAGAGAGTGTTTTTAAAGAAGTGTTTGCATTTTCGACTACAAAACAGCAAATACTCCATTCACTATCTCTTGAAAGTTTGTCAAGAGTATCTGAGTCTGTTTGCGCATTTTGTGCCACTCCACAGCGAACCTCCCACTCTTCGTCATCTGCAAGCTCATCAAGTATACGATTGCTTGTAGTCGGGTTTTTTGCAACTGTAGCACGAACAAACACTTTTTTGTCCTTAGAAAGTTTACCAAGAATAACGTCAGTTGCCGAGCTGTTTTTTGCAACAAACATTCGAACATAAGGGTCTGTATCTTCTGCAAGTATGTTAAGTATCTCAACATCAGAAGTGCTACAAGCCAAGTCTATGAGTTCGTCTTCAGATATTTTGCTTATCATTGATAAAATGTTTTCTTTATTCATATTGTTTTCCTTTCTACAACGAATTTGTATTTACAATTGATTTATGTACCATTAAGCCACATTACAAAATGACACTTCCGCTCCATTGGAACGGAAGTGCCGATGATGTTATCTTTCTATATTTTGTTCTTTTTTTATTGTGCGTTCTTGAAGAGCTTCTTCAGCTTTTTCGCTTACCCATGCGTTGTTGTCTTTTGAAAGCATAACAAGTGCTTCCTTTGGTGTATTCTCATTTTCTGCAACCGCACAACGAACAAAAAAATATTTATCTTCTGCAAGCATAGCAAGCACATCAGCAGATGTATTTCCGTTTGTGGCAACTGCTGTACGAACCTCATAAACATCGTCATTTGCAAGTACAGCAAGCAACTCAGCAGAGGTGCTTTCGTTTAATGCAACCTGTTCACGAACCGACCAAACCTCGTCTTGTGCAAGAATAGTCAGAAATTCAATAGGAGTGTTTTTATTTCTTGCAACGGCACTACGAACCCACCAATTTTCATCTTTCGCAAATATTGCAAGTCTTTCGTTACTTACATTCGGATTAGATGCAACAGCCGCACGAATATACTCGTCTTTTTCCTGTGCAAGCATAACAAGTATATCAGCAGATGTATTTCCGTTTGCGGCAACTGCTGTACGAACATCACAATCTTCGTCTTTTGCAAGCATAGCAAGCACGTCAGCAGTGGTGCTTTTGTTTAATGCAACCTTTCTGCGAACCTGCCAGTCTATATCCTGTGCAAGTACAGTAAGTGCTTCTTTTGGTGTACTCTCATTTCTTGCAACAGCATACTGAACACGCCATTTATCATCTTTTGCGAGCATAGCAAGCACATTGACAGGAGTATTTCTGTTGTTGGCAACGTCACTACGAACCCAACAGTCTTTATCACTGGCAAGCATAGCAAGTATATCAGCAGATGTATTTCTGTTTGCGGCAACTGCTCTACGAACACGCCATTCATCATCTTTTGCAAGCATTGCAAGCGTTTCAGACTTTGTGCTTTCGTTTAATGCTACGCCTCTACGAATAGTGTATATTTTGTCTTTAGCAAGAACGGCAAGTATTTCTGCGGGTGTTCCTTCGTTCGTTGCTAACTTGTACTTTTCCTCATAAGAGAGATTATTCAGGTGAGTTGTTTCCATCTTATTTTTTCCTTTCTGTTGAGTTGAAAATTCTTCTATAATATTTATAGTTCATTAAGCCGCATTACAAACCTTAACGTTTCATAAAGTTATCTTTCAATACAGGCTTTACTTTTCTCTTTGCGAGCTTTAAGAGTTTCTTCAGCTATTTCGCTTATCCGTATGTTTTTATCCTTAATGAGTTTCAAAAGTAATTCTGATGGCGTATTTTTATTCAGCGCAACAGCTCTACGAACCCACCACTCATCGTCTTTTATAAGCAGTGCAAGTGTTTCAGGTGGAGTGTTTGGATTTCTTGCAACATTGCTACGAACACCCATTGATATGTCCTTTGCAAGCAATATAAGTGTTTCCGCAGAAGTGTTTTTGTTTTGTGCAACCTCAAAACGTACATCTTCGTGTCCGTCTTTGGCAAGTTTATCTAATATCATTGCAGGAGCGTTTTTGTTTCCTGCAACTTCTGTGCGAACCTCTGAGTATTCGTCATTTGAAAGTTTTTCAAGTGTGCCAACAGAAGTATGTTCATTCCACGCAACACCTTTACGAACACACATTTTTTCATCTTCAGCAAGTATGTTTAGAATTTCAACGTCAGATGTGTCATAAGATAACAACTCACGCTCGTTTTCTGACATCTTACTTATTTCTGTTAAAAGATTTTCTTTGTTCATATTATTCTTCCTTCCTGAAAAGACGTTTATATTTATATAAGTTTTATGTACCAATAAACCACATAACAAAAAACAACTTCCGTCCCATTGGAACGGAAGCGCAGAATATTCTTATTTTTCAATACCCCTTTTAACCTTATACTGCAAGAAGTCCCTTGCCTCTTTAGGTGTGGGAGTATGTCGCTTTTTCGGCAGTCATAAACTTATTCCTTTACCATTGATTTTTTTCTAAGTTCTTCGAGACTCTTTTGTGCCTTTTTGCTAACCATTTCACTGCTGTCTTTAGTAAGCATTTTCAATGTTTCAATTGGTGTTTTGAGATTGCCTGCAACAGCAAGCCGAACTTCAGAAAATTTGTCTTGTGCAAGCACAGAAAGCAATACAACAGGTGTGGTTATGTTTTCTGCTACACATCTACGGACATAGGTGCTTTCGTCTTTGGCAAGATTCGTCAATGCTTCTGCTGGCGTATTATTGTTAATTGCAACCATACTACGAACGTATTCAGATTCATAGTTAGCCATTTTAGCTAAGAACTCAGCATCAGCATTTGGATTTTGTGCTACGCCACAGCGAATAACCACATCTTCATTTCTGGCAAGTATTTTCAACGTATTTATACTGGTGTTTTTGTTACGAGCAATGTTACTGAGAACATTTAAATCACTGCTTTTTGCGAGTTCGTCCAGTATTTCTGTACTGGCGGCAGAATTATTTGCAACAGATGCCTGTAGATTTTTATTTTTTATAGAGGCGAGAAAGGAGAGAGTTTCTAAAGGAGTATTTGTATTTTCAGCTACAAAGCACTGGACTCTCCAATCCCTATCTCTTGCAAGTTTGATGAGAGTATCCGAATTTGTTTGTGCATTTCTTGCCACTTCGCAACGAATACACCAATCCTCTTCATTTGCAAGCTCATCAAGTATATGACTGCTTGTGGTTGTATTTCTTGCAACATTAGTACGAACAAACACATCTTTGTCCTTAGCAAGTTTACTAAGCGTTGCCAATGAAGTTCTTGTATTTAGAGCAACAGCTTCACGAACCCATTTAACCTCGTCATTAGCGAGTTTGTCTAATGAATTTGTATCAGTGCATGGGTTCTGAGCGACTGCTTCACGAATACTCCATTTTTTACAGGTTACGAGTTTTTTGAGTGCATTGACAGAAACATTATTGCGACTTGATGCGATTACATAACACACATCGTAGTCTGTATCATCAGCAAGCATTTCAATTGTTTTAACACTGGTATGAGGATTTTCAACTACAGCTAATCGTACATCAGGACTTTCGTCATTAGCGAGTTTATAGAGAATAATCTCAGTTGCCGAGCAGTTTTTAGCAACCAACTCACGCACATAAGGCTCTGTATCTTCAGCAAGTATGTTAAGGACTTCAATATCAGTTGTTTCATAAGCCAAACCCATACGTTCTTCATCATCGAGTTTACTTATTCTTGTTAAAAGATTTTCAATTCTATTCATATTATTGTTCCTTTCTGAAAAGCATTTATATTTACATTAGATTCATGTATCATTAAGCCACATGGCAAAAAGCAACTTCCGTTCCAGTGGAACAGAAGTTGCCGTGCTTATAAAATTGAGTGTGTATCAGCAGGAAGATTTTTTAATCATATCAAGCTTTTCTGCGATTATTGTCTTGTCAATAAAGCCTTCTTTTGTGTTCCGAGTGTATTTGTCTATACAAGATAAACAAAAATCAACAAGAGCCTCATAATTGTTAGGTATCGTGGCAAGAGCCTTATCTACAATTGCACTTGCATTACTGCGGGCTATCTGTGTACAAACATCTGGTGTATCGGCTATGTTTGCCGCTGAAACGTTATACACAAGAGAGTCAATCTCCACAGGATACCATTCGTTGTTGTCTGTTGTTACGATGTTACCCTTGATAATTCCCTTTACACAAGGGTTTTCAAGGGACATAAAGCAATAAACGGTGTCATTGATGTTAAATCTGTTCATAATCATATTCCTTTCTTACATTGAACGAAACTTTGCCATTGGTGTATTTGAAATCACGAGAGAATATATATTTGTTCCCTCGAATATCAGTGAATTGTTCATATAATCTGACGGTATCTGAAATATTTGTTCCATCATATATGAGTGATTTGCATAAATCCGATTCAAGCAGTTCTTGTACAACTGATGAAGCCTGTTTTTTTGTAATTTCTATTTCTTCTTTTTTTCTTTCAATGCTTTTTCTGCTGTCTGCAATGAAATTTTCCTTATCATTCTTAACCAACTCCTCATAAACAGGTATCTGTCTTTTGAGTTCTTTACGAAATGACGGTTTGAAAGCATATTTCAGCATTGCTATAAATTCATTGTTATTGGGGAAAGCGGCTGTTGCTTTATCAATGAAATCGCCTTTTTGCGTTTTGTATAGCCATTGCAGATGTTTTCCGTATTCAGTTCGCTCGTTATAATCCGCAAGGAAATTATCAATAGAACATTCTACCGCTCTTTTCTTGTCATCAATAACGTCAGTAAAAGCAGGAGCGTAAACACGGATATTACCACGACAAAAAGCGAGTTCTCCCCAATAGAATACGATAAATATTGAAGTCCCTTCAACTTTATAAAGAGAAAAATTTGTTTCTTTTTTCAGTTCGTTTGCCAAAGCCAACGGCATAAAGGCATTGTTAATAGAAAATGCTTCAAAGCGTGGAAACATCTCTATAATTTTTTTATTGACTATTTCTTCGCTTATTTGTCGTATTCTGCGTAACGTTCTGAAAGCCACATAATGATTGGCTGTTAAAAGAGCAAGTCCTTCTTTGCTTCTTTTCAATGATTTTTCAAGCTCCAAAATTTCGTCTATCACAGCATCAAAAGAAAAGATGGTTGTTTTATCCGTTTCAGGTAATGTATGACCGAGTAAGCACAAATGAGTGCTTGCAATGTCTCGTACACAAGAACTTTCATCTTGGCATAAGTGAAGGAGTAGGTTGATGTCTTGGGTAGTATCCGCTACTACCCAACGAACGTTCCATTTTTCATCGTTTACAAGAAGTTCTAAACCATAACCTTTCCTTGCAACCTCTTCTCGCACATCATAACTTTCATCTTTGACAAGTACATCAAGACCATATCCTTGCTTTGCTACTTCACGTCTTACGATGTTAGACGTATCATTCACAAGAACATCAAGTTTATACCCTTGCTTTGCAAGCTCCGCACGAACACGGGCATCTTTGCTTACTAATAACTTATCAAGAATTTCGATGCTATCCTGTTTTATATTATTTTCCATATCGTAAATCCTTCCAATGTGGGAACAAAACGACCATGATATATACACTTATTCTTTTCTGTGTCTATTTCATATAAATCAATTTTGTAATTGCCTATCAGTTTATATAGCTGTGTTGCAAAAAAACTTATCTCTTTTCTGTATTTTTCTTTTTCAGGCTCAAATGCGTCAGAAAATTTGTGCGTTAATAGTGAAATGGTTTTTGAATCCCATCTAAAAACAAAACCTATCGAATTTGAAAAAGTAAACGCTGAGAATCTTTTGTCGTTTTCAAAATCTTTTAAAACGCTATCTGCGAAATTAACAGGTTGGAACAACCGCTCGATTTGATATAAGGTACAAGGTGTTCGTAAAAAGCGGAACATCTCACTTAATAAGTTTGATGTAAGACCTGTTTCAGAACCATTATCAATATCATATAAGTCGGAAAGCTCCTCAAAAGACGGAAAAACATTTTCAAGAATATTTCTTTCTTTTTCTCGAAGCAGTTTTATTTCATTATGTATTTGTTTCAGTTCTTCAAGTTTTGAAGAAGAATTTATACTTTTTTCTTCGTAATCTGAAGACACAGTGTAACAAGGAGATGTAGTATATTTAGAATGATAATCGCCCGTGAAATTGGAAAGGCATATATCTATGTTTGCGTATTTAATCTTAGCAAGATGTCTCATAACAGCCTGAGAATATGACGAATCAAAGCCATCTGCTTTAGAAGCGAGCCAAAGAAGTAATTCTACGGTATTGGTAGGAAGTGAATTTTTTAATTGTTCAATTTCATTTTCTTTATATTCAATGTACGCCTCTCTATTAGGAAATACATCTTCGGGTACTATAAACACACTATCTTCGCCTTCAGTTCGGATTTTATATAATCTGTTCGCTGTTTCAGGTGAAGAAAAAGGCGTTTCTTCTATAACACCATATCTGAGCTTATCAGGTGATTCTAAACAGTTTGCGTGGCAAAAAGCCACAGAATCCCCTACTTGGTAATTATCAAAACAAGGCTTTTCGTAACACGACATTTCTCTATTTTCTACACCATTACGTTTTTCCAGAATGGCATCATATACGATATTTTCGTGATTTGAGTACAATTCCTGAGAAACAATATCAGACAGATAACCGATAAGTTCTTCTATGTCATCTGGCAATGTAGCTTCAATAGCTTTTATCTTCTGTTCTGAAATTTTTGTTTGATATTGCACACAATCGTTATAATCTTTGAAAAGCACTTCTTTATTGAGTGTTTTAACGCCCGCCGCTTCAAATTTAACAGCAAATTTGTTGTTGCATTCTACAGCGACAATTTCGCCGTTATCAACGAACATACCATCTATCACCGAAAAAACATTGTCACCAATATGTAAAGCACCATCATCTACAACAACTTCACGAAAATTCATATTTCTACCTTCTTTTACAAGCTGACAATTTTTCTTCTTATATAACGAAGAAGCCCATGCAAGAGTATCAACTTTTCTTATCTTATTGCTTTTTTCAGAACAACCAGTAATTAGTATAGGTGTTGAAGTAAGGCGAGTCTTTTTATCATAAAAAACTATAGCATACCATTCGTCCGCTTCTTCAAAAGAAGAATTATTAATGTATATATTACTTTTACGCCCTTCAATCACGTCTTTTCCGTCATTCTTGAATTTAGCGGCAAAAGTAGAAACATCTTTATAAATAAGTGATATGAATTTGTAATAAGAAATTTTTCTGCCGTCAAATTTATAATATTTTCTGTTTTCATATTGGCTTTTCAAGCTTTTTGCTTCTATTATTGCTAATAATGAATACAAGAAGGAAATCACAAGGAGCGAAGCAATAATAATGAGCTTCATCACCTTGCCAAGCTCTGTATTGCAAACAAGAAGATAATAAATATTAAAAATTGAAAAAAGCGGGAAAATTGCAAAACCCAAAATGCCGTATATGTTTTTTTGTAAAGACAGTTTTGCCCGTAGCTTTTTTGCCAAAACTTCAATTTCGGCTGTAGAATCAACGAGTGTATAATCCACATCACGTTCTTCTAACAGCTTTTCAAATTTATTCATAAATAGTTTCCTTTCACGTCACTTGTCATCGCAATCGTCACAAGTACAAGTGTGTTCGTTCCATAACTGCTCAGCTTGTTGAAGTGCAGAAATGAATATGCGCAAAGACTGTTTGTTGCAAAACATCAATTCTACTCTCGTAGAATCTATATCTGAAACATCTATTGTTTCTCCTGCCTTACAAGGTGTTTTTAAATCACCTATTATTACACTCAGATTGCTTTTTATGCGTTTTGACATACCAATATCGACATATTTATCAGAAAATCCGTTGCTATCACGCATTCCTATTACTATCGGGTAATTGTAATTCTTCATCGTATTCTTCCTTAACAAACTCATCTGCCAAACAACAAGCGAAACGCTATGGGCAAAACGAAGAAGAAAAAAATACTTATAAAAATTATTGACAATATAAAAGCCAACACCAAACAAAATAGTTTAAGAATGCAAGCGATTAACGAAAAATATTCTTTCAAATATTCTTTCAGTTTGCTTCTCGGTTTTGTTTGATTGGCACTTGATGTATATTCAAAATAACATTTTGTTTCGATTACGGTATATGTTCCTTCGGGAAGGTTTGCTATTTTCATCTTGGCATAGGTTGCATCAGGACTGAACATAGTAGCAGACGCAATATCCGTTGTATCAGAACCAATGTACTCGTAAACGCCATTAGCCTTTTTCTTTGCCATTACATATTTGTTAGTTTCTGCATTCTTTAAAACAAATGGTACTGCTTTTGTAAGTTTTCTTTTCCTTTTCTTAAAAAACATATTATCAACTCCTTCGGTTCGATAGATTGTCAAAACACCATTTCATAGCCGTTAAGATGAAATAGATAGGCTAACACGCCTATAAGTAACAACGTTGCAATGTCGTAAATTGCTTTTACATTGATTATTTCTATATACTTTTGTAGTCTGTGTGCAATAATTATATCCGTTGCCACAACTAAGCCGCTTAATATAATCACAATCGTAGTCATAAAAGATTTATCGCTGAAAATTGCAAATAGTGCTGTTAGCGGCAATAAAACAGTATTGTAAAACCACTTTTCTTTTGATACGTTAAGAGAATATTCGTCTTCGAGTTCGTTATACTCTCTTTTGCACAGAAAGCTATAAACACCCTTTTTCATAAGAATAGGACAAAACAAATTCAAAAGAATTTTGAAAAGTAAGACACCCGTAATGATACCAAAATAAACATACATCATATTTCAGCACCTGCCTTGAAAGCATACACGCTGAAATCTTGATAACTATTACGTGCAATCCCTTCACTATTGAATTGCTTGTTACGAAATGTTGTAAGAATGTCAACGATAAAACATTTTTCCTTGTTAGAAAAATAAGACGCTACTTCTTCTCTAAGCTCGGATAATGAACGGAAATCCTTGCTTCGTTTGTAGCGACCTATGTATAAAGAATACACCATATTCAATTCCCCTTTTCTCTGTTTCCCTTGTTTGTTACTGCCTATATTATAGCATATTGTAATGCAAATGTCAATACAAAGCACTTTTATGCAGTAAAGTACTTGACAAAAACACATAAATGTAGTACAACGTACTATAGAAAGGAAGGTTGTTATGGCGTTTTCAATAAGATTAACGGAACAGAAAAAAGAGCTTGCTGAAAGCTATGCAAAGTTGCATTCATTGTCTTTAGGCGAGGCATTCAAAAAAGCATTGTTTGATAAAATTGACGAGAAATTTGATGTTGCCGTATACGATGAAGCTTATAAAGAATACGAGAAGAGCGGCAGAAAAAGTCGTCCTATTGATGAATTGTGGAAGGAACTCAATCTATGAAGTATAAGGTTGAATTTACATCTGGTTTTAGTAAAGAGTTCAAAAAGCTTGATAGATATACAATGCTTTTTATAAAGGCGTGGATTCAAAATCATCTTGCAGATTGTGAAAATCCAAGACAATACGGAAAAGAGAAGCAATCGCTTGAATAACTAAAGCATAAAAAACTATTGACAGTGTACAAATAAGGCACTATAATAAAGATAACAAGGAAACCACTACTATGTAGACGGTTACTCCGAGCAAAAATGGTTCTTATTGATGTTTGCGTTTAGTGCAAACACGAACCGCCTTGCTTTTAGCGGAAGCAGGCGGTTTTATTTTTGCAAAAGAAGCAAAATAAACATAAAAATAAAAATGAAAAAGACCTTTCTTAATTTGAGAGGTCTTTTTTTTCTATAAGTGAATATTATTTGCTCAGAATGCCAATAATAAGCTGAAGGGAAAACGAGATTATGATTCAAGTTGTTCGATGCGTTTGAAAACATCGTCTTCTATTTCGTGTATGCGGCTTTCAATTTGGTTTTTTACTTTTGCAGACAGTCCTTTGAACATAGGGCTAACGCCGAACATAGCGTTCATAATAATTGCGGCAAATGCGTTTGCGTCAATCTCGGCTTTTTGCATATTATAATCTTGCACGTTAACAGAGCCTACTCTTAAATAATCATTTTTAAAATATTCTTTTTCGTGCAGTGCAATTTGCCACACATGACGAAGTTCATGTGCAAGAGCAAAAGCAGAATCAAGTGTGAAGTCATTGTTCCGCATTACAATGCCGCCTACCATAGTAGCGGCAAGCTGTGTTTTTGTTGCCATTTGAGATTCATCAATTATAATGTTCGGTGCTTTTATTCCCAAAATTTCGCTTATTTGCTCCGTGAAGAGAATAAATTTACGGTTTACAACCTGTTGTTCTTTACTGCTCATAAAAATCCCCCTTTTTTTATACCTTTATTATAACATAACAGATTGAAGATTACAATACAAATATATAATGTAACATTTGTTGTAATAACACACGAGAGGTTACAGACACAAAGCAGTGTTACATTACAACGCATAAAACAAAGAAAAGGATACGATTTCTCGTATCCTTTATCTGTTTGTCAGGAATTTTTATTTCTTGTGAGTTCTGATAACTCTGTACTTCCTCTTACGTTTGGCAGTAGGAGTTATCAATATGATACCTGTGCCAACGAAAGCGGCAAATGTCGCTATAGGAAGGACATTATCATCGCCCAAGACACCTGTTTTCGGGTTATCGCCATTGTACATATTTGCAACGGCTACATCGCCCAAACGCTCGATTGTAAGTTCTTCATCATCAGGAAGAACGTAACCCTTTGTGGCTTCGTTGCGAACTTCGTGTATGGTGTATTTACCTGCACGAAGACCCTTGACACTGATGATGCCGTTCTTATCGGTTACAAACTGCTCACAGTATTCCTGTCCTGTGTAAGCAGTACCCTTAATCTCAAATGTGAAGCCGTCAACCTTATTGTTGTAAGAAGTCTTCACAATTTTGATTTCACCCTCTTCAGGTGAGTTGATAAATGTTCCTTTTCCCAATTCGTCATTTGCGATTGTGACGGTTTCACCGTCATTCACAATTTCAAAGTAATAGAAATTAACATCACGAATGAAATATTTGGGTGCTTTGGTTTCCTGTAAGTAATACTCGCCATAACGTAAGCCTTCATAGCGATAAACGCCCTTTTCTACTTCCGTGAGCTTTCCTACTTCTGTTTTCTTATCCTTTTCAAAGATTGTGAACTCTGCACCTGAAAGCTTTTCGTCAGGGTAATCTTCATCAACCTTTGTGATTTCAACATTACCTGTTATCGGAGTTTCTACAAAGATAGGAGCATCTGTGTCTTTTTCCTTTTCGTTGAATACTGGTACTTCTGCACCTGCTTCTCCGATAGAAATAGGATAATAGTTTTTGTCAACAAGGTAGCCCTTCGGAGCTTTTACTTCTTTTACAAGATAGTTGCCATATTCAGCCTTATCAAGTACATAAACGCCTTCTTCAACCTCGTTAAGATTTGATACGAATGTATCAATGTCTTCTTCATAGGTCTTATTTTCGTTTACGTCCTTATAAACTGCATATACTGCACCTGCAACGTAAGTAATCGTGTTGAACTCATCAACCTTATTAAGAACAATCTTACCATAAGGAGTGTTCTCCATTTCGGTATCAGTGTCTTCATTCCACTTAATCTCGATGTCTTTAGCATCGGGGAACAAGTAGCCTGTAACACCAGTTGTGACTTCTTCGACCTTGTAAGTACCTATTCTCAGAGTAACTGAGATTTTACCTTTAGCGTCCGTTGTGAATGTTTCATCGTAAGAAACACCTTCGGGAAGCGTAGGAACATCAATAGATGTGATTCTGAACTTCCAACCTTCAATTACGCCGTCAGCAGACTTCTTCGTGATGTTGAGCGTACCTGTCATCGCACTGTTTGCAAGACCTTTACCTGCCTTCGTTTCAACATCAACGATTTTACCGTCTTCTGTGATACTGAAAGCGTGGAAATCTTCATCGAGAACGAAATTCTCAGGAGCTTTTGTCTCTTTAAGGAAGTAATTACCATAGCGTAATCCTTCGTAAGTGTAGATACCCTTTTCTGTTTCGGAAAGTGTACCGATTACAGTGGTCTTGTCACTTGCGTAAATAGTGAACTCAGCACCCGTAAGTTTATTTTCGGGATAATCTTTATCCACCTTCGTGACTTGCACTGTTCCAGTGACAACTTCTTCTATATAGATAGAAGTACCATCATCTGTTACAGTATTGTAGATATGACGTTCAGCATTTGCTTCATTTATATCTACAGGATATGCGTTATTGTCGAGTAAGTAACCTTCAGGAGATTTTGTTTCCTTAACAATGTATTTACCGTATTTCACCTTATCAAGTGAATAGATACCGTTTTCATCATTAAGATTATCAACGAACGTGTCAACATCTTCATCGTATGCGCCATTTTCGTTTACGTCCTTATAAACTGCATAAACAGCACCAGATACAAGAACATCGTTTTTGAACTCATCAACCTTATTAAGAACAATCTTACCATAAGGAGTGTTCTCCATTTCGGTATCAGTGTCTTCATTCCACTTAATCTCGATGTCTTTAGCATCGGGGAACAAGTAGCCTGTAACACCAGTTGTGACTTCTTCGACCTTGTAAGTACCTATTCTCAGAGTAACTGAGATTTTACCTTTAGCGTCCGTTGTGAATGTTTCATCGTAAGAAACACCTTCGGGAAGCGTAGGAACATCAATAGATGTGATTCTGAACTTCCAACCTTCAATTACGCCGTCAGCAGACTTCTTCGTGATGTTGAGCGTACCTGTCATCGCACTGTTTGCAAGACCTTTACCTGCTTCTGTTTCAACATCAACGATTTCACCGTCTTCTTCGATTTTGAAAGAGTGGAACTTGTTATCGAGGATAAAATTCTCAGGAGCTACCGTTTCCTTCAAGTAGTAATTGCCAAAACGCAAATCCTCATAAGTGTAGACTCCCTTTTTCGTTTCGGTAAGAATACCGATTACAGTGGTTTTATCTTCTGCGTAGATAGTGAACTCAGCTCCCGTAAGTTTATTTTCGGGGTAGTCCTTATCTATCTTTGTAACTCTTACTGTTCCTCTGTAGGGTTGGTTTTCAAAACCTTTACCTGCCTCTGTTTCGATGTTAATAACTACACCGTCACTGTTTTCGTCAATCGAGAACTTGTATTCCTTTGTGTCACGGACAAACTTTTCGGGAGCTTTAGTTTCAATCAGTTTGTAGTCTCCGTAATAAAGGTTGTCAAGCTGATATTCGCCCTCTTTTATTTCGTCCAAAGTGCCTATCTCAACATAGCCATTTTCTTCAGCTTTATAAACAGTGAATATAGCTCCTGTTAATTTAACATCGGGATAGTCAGCGTCTTTCTTGGTTGTACTAACGCTACCCTTGATTGCTCTGTTTGTGAAGGTGAGCTGAGATGTCTGTTCGTCCTTAACAGTAATTGTCTGGACTTCATTTTCCATCAGGTAAGCCTTATTCTTGTTATGCTCTGTAACAGTATAAGTGCCTGTCGGTAAATCAATAATCTCAATTCTGCTGTTGTTTAAAGCAAATTCGGTCGTATTGTCGTTTGTATCCTGAACACCGATGAAACGATATTTTGAATCATCTACATCGCTTGCAATCAGATACTTATTGTTGCTGTCCTGTATAGTGAATGTGACATTCGTTTCAAGGGAATTGATAAGTGCTGTTTTTTCAGACTCGTCTAACCCTTCGGGTAATATCCATTCCTTGTACATTTCAGTTGTGCCTGTCTTACGAACGTTCTCAAACGAAAGGTAATATGTTTCGTCTGCTTCCGTTGTAAATACTTGCGTTTCATTACTGTTCTTATACTCGCCGTTTGAAGTAACTTCTGTAGCTGTATAAGTAGCTGTCGGCAAATTCTTTATGATAAAGTTGCCATTCGGTATCTTAATCTGCTGTGCAGTCTCAGATAAGCCCGCAAACTGATATTCGCCGTCTTCGGCATTACCAGATACCTTTACAAAACCGCCTTCACTGCTTTCTAATGTGAAGTAAATTTCGTTGTTCAGTGCCTTGATTTCGTCCTCAGAAAGCTGAGTAGGATATTTCCATACTTTCTTTAAGTTTGCGTTACCTATAAGACGAACATTGGTAAACGTTGCGTTAGCTGTCGTATCCTTTACAATGTCCTTGTTAACGACAGGAGTAAGTTCCTTGTATGTATCAAGGTCGCTGTGTTCTTCAATGCTATAAGCACCTGTAGGAACTTTCTCAATCTTTGTCTGACTATCCGTTAATGAGATATAGAACGGTTCGTCCTGATAATGAGAGAAGCTGATTGCAGATGTTTCTTCATCGGTTTTTGTAGCAACATACTTACCGTCTGCTGTCTTAACCGTAAATGTAACGTGCTTTTCAAGTTCAGCTATTTCTTCCTTAGTAAGCGGTACGGGGTGTTCCCACTTCTTCTGAATAAGTAATAAACCCGTGTCACGCTCATTTGTGAATGAAGCCTGTGCTGTTTCGTTTAATTTTACTTCGATAGTAACAGGGTTTGCAGTATTGATTGTATAATCAGGAAGACTGCTGTGTTCTGTCACCTTATATTTGCCTGTCGGCAGAGTTTTGATTTCAAGGTTTCCTTCAACGATGTAGAACTTATACTCGTTATTACTCATTTCCTTATAGCTGTAAGTACCGTGAACGTTCTTAGTAGCGGTTACATATTTTCCGCTTTCGTCCTGCAATGTGAAGTAAATCTTGTTGTTAAGTTGTTCGATTAAAACATCGCTTTCATCATCTGCTACGATGTTGTTGAGTATCCATGTCTTTTTGATGTTTGCGTGACCGTAAGGATATTCAACGAATTTTCCGTTATCGTTGTTATGAACATTAACAACGGCATCGGCATCTGTAAGAGCAACGGCGTGAATCTCTTCGTCAATGTAGTAGCCCGTAGGAGCTTTTGTTTCCTTGACATAATACGTTGTACCGTTTTTACTGTTGATAGGAAGTCTATCACAAGTGTAAATGCCTTTGGCTGTTTCTGTAATAACAGCGGTTACGAGAGTCGAATCCGTATCAGACTTATAAGCCTTTGCGGGAATTGTACAATCAGCATCTGTGAAGATAGCAAACTGTGCATTGGTGATTTTATCACCTGTCTTTGCGTTTACCTTTTCAATCTTTATGTGACCGAAAGGTATATTCTGCATCGAAACGTCAGTTGTGTTGTTTCTTTTAACACTTATTGTCTTTCCATCGGGAAGTATGTAGCCGCTTGTAATATTCGACTTAACTTCCTTTATGGTATAGTTGCCTATGAGCAGGTCATCAATTTCGATACGTCCGTTTGCATCGGTTTTATAGGTTTTGGTTGCAACAGGTGCGCCGTTTAAAGCTGTACCCGAAACTTCAAACTCAAAGCCCTCGATTTTACCGTCAGCACTTGACTTGTCGATTGAGATACTACCCTTCATAGGCTTATTGCCAAAGCCTGTATCATCGTTTTCTACAGTAATGGTCTTGCCCGCTTCTGCAATAACAACCTTATAGAACTTAGTATCTCTCTCGTAGTATTCGGGTGCTTCTGTTTCCTGAACATAATAAGTACCTGCTGAGAGGTTCTTATAAGTATAAGTTCCTTTAGATTCTTCAGTAAGAGTGCCAACAACGGAAGCTGTTTCGGAGTTACTGTCAAAAATCTTGAATACAGCACCAGACAGTTTAACATCGGGTCTTTCAGCATCGTGCTTTTTAATCTCAACGTGACCGTAAGGCACTTCAACGAAAAGGTCTGTGTTATTGTTTGAAACTGCCTTAATTTCATTAGGCTTATCTAATGTGATACTGTATACGCCCTTATCAAGAACATAGTTCTTAGGAGCTGTAAGTTCCTTGACATAATACGTTGTACCATCTTCACTGTTAATAGGAAGGAAGTTGCAATTGTATTTTCCGCTTGTACCGTCTGTAGTAAATACAGCGTCTACAAGTGTGTCGTCTGTTGCACTCTTATATGCTTTTGCGGTAATTGTGCAATTAATATCTGTGTAAATGCCGAATGTTGCTCCTGTAACGGGAGAGCCTGTTACCTTGTCAACCTTTTCTACACTCAGACCGCCATAAGCAACGTTTTCAAAAGGAGCAGTCTTTGTGCTATCCTGTGTAAGCTCTACATTCTTTGAAGTTTCAGTAATGTAGCCAACCGTAGTGTTATTCTTTACCTCAGTAACAGTATAATCACCGATGCGTAAATCCTTGATTACTATTTTACCGTTTGCATCTGTCAGGAATGTCTTGTCATAAGCATCGCCTGTCTTAGATGTACCAGTTACACGGAAAGCAAAACCTTGAACTTGCTTATTCGTAGAGGTCTTAACAATTGAAATTGTTCCTGTCATTGGAGCGTTAGGAACGCCGCCGTTGCCTGCTTTAGTTTCTACGGTAACAGTTTTACCCGCATCGGTTATAACAACCTTATAGAAGTTATTATCTCTTTCGTAGAAAACAGGTGCTTTTGTTTCTTGCAGATAATATGTACCTGCCAGAATTTCCTCTATTTTGTATTCGCCCTTAGCTGTTTCAGTAAGAGTTCCTACAACAGTTTTCTTATCACTCTTATAAAGGGTAAATGTTGCACCTGAAAGAAGTCTGTCTGTATGGTCTCTGTCAAACTTCTTTGTATAAACAGAACCTTTAGGCGTATTCTCTACCGTTTCCTTAACAACGCTGTTTGCAACAATGAGTGTTACATCATGTACCGTTGTATCAAGAGCATAATTCTTAGGAGCGGTAAGTTCCTTGACATAATAAGTTGTACCCTTATCACTGTCAATAGGAAGCAAGTCACAAGTGAAAATACCACTGCCTGTCGGATTTTCTTTTAATACCGCATTGACAAGAGTTGCATCAGCATCAGACTTATAAGCCTTTGCGGGTATTGTGCATTCTGCATCTGAATAGATACCGAATGTAGCTCCTGTAAGGAGTTCCTTAGTAACAGAGTCTTTTTTGCTGATTTCAACACTGCCGTAAGCCTTATTCAAGAACTCTACGGTTGTTGTTACAGGCATTGCTTTGTCTGAGTCGTAACTTACAGTAACAGACTTGTCTTTTTCTGTAATATAACCAACTGCTTTGCCCGTTTTAGTTTCGGTAATTACATAATTACCTACACGAAGATTTTCAAAATTCAGGATACCATCTTTACCTGTCTTACCTGTTACATTTACAGTTTTACCAGTGTGAGATGTACCGCTTAATGTGAACTCAAAGCCTTCGATAACATTGTTGGTTGACTTCTTTACAATCTTTACATTACCTGTCATTGATTTGTTGTAGAACACTTGTTTCGCATTACCGTTAGGAGTAATTACAAATGTAACAGGGTCAACATCGAATGTAAAGTAATCAGTACCCTTTGTTTCAGCTACTGTGTATCTTTCGTTAGCGGGTAATTTGTCAAGCAAGAAACAATACTTCTTAGAAGATGAGTCGTAATTCAGCTTGATTTCAGTTCCTGCCGTTGAAGAACCAGTATAGTTATAGTTTCCGTTGGAAGCCTTTGCAAAAGTAAGTTCTTCGCCGTTGCTGTTGTAAGCCTTGAAAGTTACCTTTGAAAGCTGTTCATCAGATATAGTCATTTCAGTATTGTCTACATCAAGGAATGACTTATCAATATAGATACTACCCGTGTTCAGCTTATTGTTAAGAGTAATATCTTTCATTACAAGCGGCTTGCCCACAACGTTGATATTCGTAAGGTCTACTCTCTTACTGTTGTCTACAGTGTAGTCAACATCTGTGTATGTACCACAGTCAACAATGTTAGAGCCTGTTGTACCAACATAAGATGTGCTGTCGTAAAGTTCCTCAACCATCAGGTAGTAAGGAGAAGGACAGCCCTTGAAGTTGGCTTCAAGTTTGCCTTCATCTGTCAGTTTAAGGTCTGTATTTGCTGTGCCTGCTGTAGCGGCAACCCCCGAATAGGTATATATGTCATTTGCAAAACTGAAAGTGAGATATTTACCGTAATTTGTTACAGTCTTATCTTCTTTACCGTTTGCACCTATGATTTTGAAACGAGCAGTAACCTTTTTGTACTGAGCCTTTAACTGCTCTGCCGTAAGATTATCGCCGTCTGAGAAACGTTTTGAAACAACGATGCTTGTTTCTCTGTTGGTAAACGTTACTGAACCGTCTGCATCACCCGTCATAACAAGAGAGCCTGTGGAGCTGTCTTCTTTATATGTAGGTAATGTGTTATGTTCTTCAACTGTGTATTTGCCTTGCGGCAGACCCTCTATATTAAATGTACTTACATATTCTTTAAGTTTGCTGTCATAAGTACAAGTAACATAGAATCTGTTCTCGTTACCGTTTGTTGTTGTACCGTTATAGTAATACGCACCATCTTCAGGTTCTCCGTTGAAAGATGCTTTGAGATAGTTGTTATCTTCGTCCTTGACAGTAAAATAGATGCCATTCTTAATCTTTTCTATCAGTTCTCTGCGCTGTTCTGAAGTGAACGATGAGTTGAATACCCAACGCTTTGTTACTTTGCCGAGATAGGTAGAAACGTAGTTTTTAAATTGAACGGTTGCAGTTACATTCTTAGTAACAGCTTTTACTTGCGTGGGTGTGGAAGGTTCACACTCTGCAATATCGCAGTATTCGTGAATCGTATAATTGCCAGTCGGAAGCTCTGAAATATTGCACTTGAAAGGTGTTGCTGTGCTTATGACAAAGTGTGTTGCTTCACTTTCGTTTGTGGTAAACCTTGAATGCTTATACGAACCGTTTGAACCTGTTGCAACAACATATTTGTCGCCGTATACAAGTGTAAAGTAAACGTGTTCATTGTATTCCTTCTGCTTATCCGTTGAAGGAGTAACGCCCGCTTCTATCCAATTCTTTACTATCGACAAAGAACCAATATCACGAGTGTTTGTGAATGTCTCATTTGCGGTCTGATTAACCACTACCTTTACAGACTTAGATAAAGCATCAGCGGTATAGTTAATTTTACCACTCATAACTTCTTTTACAGTGTAAGTGCCTGTCGGCAGGTTCTTAATCAGAATATTATTGGTGGCTACGTCAAGCTTAAACTTACCGTTGTTTGAAAGCGTTGCGTTAGTTGAAGAATATACATATTCACCCGCTGAGTTCTTAGGAGCGATTACATAGTTACCGCCGCTGTCCTGTAAAGTAAAGTAAATATTATTTACTAAGTTCTGCTTTTCAGCAGTTGTTAATGTATTTTCTTCAGAAGTCTTCCAAACCTTCTTTATTGTCAAAGGAGCAACTTCACGAGTGTTCGTGAAAGTAAGTGATGTTCTTTCACCATTTTTAATAGTAAAAGTCTGGTCTGGTGCTTTATTAAAGCCGTCACTGTGAGACACTTCAATAGCTACGTAAGTACCTTCAGGTATTCTTGTTATTGCAAATTTATGTGAACTGTTAAGGCTAAACACAGTACCTGTAGCATCTGTATTGCCAGAATAATAGTAAGTACCGCTTGTACCGCCTGTTGCAGTTACATATTTGCCAGTAGATGTGTCTTTAACCTTAAACTTAACATTGTTGTAGTACGTTGTTATGTTGGCTTTATCTACTGCTGTCAGATTACCGTTTATTACTTTTGCTACAAGACCTTCACCTACTACGGGAAGATTTTCAAAAGCAACAGACGTTATTTTACCGTTTGCTACGGTAAATGATTTTGTAGCCGTTGTCGGCTTGTAAGCACCGTCCGAGCATGACTCTGTTATTGTATAAGTACCTTCAGGAATATTCTCAATTGCCAGTTTACCTGTGCTACTGAGCTTAAATGTATAAGCTGTATTTGAAAGAGAACTATAAACGTAATTACCGTTATCTCCTGTAGCTGTTACATATTGAGTACCCTTTTTAACAGTAAACGTTACCTTGTCGTATAAAGCTACTAACTCTTCATCTGTAAATGCTGTGCCGTTTAACTTCTTTGTAAACGTCTTTGTAACATTTGCCTTGCCCTTTTCAGTGTTGATGAATTTTGTGCTATTAGTCGAATTGTTGACGGATTTCGTAATCGTTATATTCTGCGATTCAGAAGAAGCAATATAATTTGTATTTGCTTCTGAGCCATTTACCGTATACTCTTTTATCGTATAATTCCCTGTAGGTAAACCAGTAACATTGAATTTGTTATCTGTTACTTTACCTGTACTATCCTTAACGATAATAGCTTTGAATTGAGTTGCGTTACTTACTGAAGTAGTATAACCAGTAAAGCTGTATACGCCGTTGCTGTTGCTTGCCTGAACATAATTACCGCCACAAGCGATGGTAAAGTAAGTGTTATTTGAAAGCTCTGTTAACTTATCAGCAGATAAATTCTTATAAGACAACCACTGCTTTCTTATGAACAATCTACCTGTATCTCTTGTATTCGTAAACTTGACTGTTCCTAATTTACCGTTGATTATTGTAAGCGTCTGGTCGGCACTTGCCGTATAACCAGAAGGACAGTTCATTTCGATTACGGTATATGTTCCTTCAGGGAGCTTTGTTATTTTTGCTTCAGTGTGATTTGCGTTAAGGCTGATTAAAGTAGCAGACGCAATATCCGTTGTACCAAAACCAGTGTATTCATAATCGCCAGTAGCGTATTGCTTTGCAATTATATATTTGTTGGTCTTTGTATCCTTGATAACGAACTGTACTTTACTTCTCTCTTGCTCTGTAGTGTTAGCGTTTTTATCGTCCCATATCTTTATAATTTCACCAGTGCTTTCACTATTGGTGAAATTAGCGGTCGCTGTTGCGTTATATGTAACGTTAACATTAGCCGACAGTGCAGATGCCGTAAACCTGTGTGCTACATTTTTATCTGTAACTGTTTCTGTAACCGTGTATGAACCGATAGGCAAACCCGCAACATCAAACGTTGCAACTAACGCACCATTCTGTGTTATTACACTTGCCGTAAATTTAGTTGCTTTAGAAGCATCTACTGTAAAATTAGCAAATTCATATCTGTAAGCAGGATTTGTCTCTTTTGTTGCAACAACATATTTATTGCCGAATTTAAGAGTGAAATAAACCTTGCTTGTAAGATTTTGCAAATTTGCCTGTGCATTAATTTCAGCTTTCCACGTCTTATTTACCTTTAAAGCACCCGCTTTTACAACGTTCTGGAAAGTTACCCCATTGTCTTCGCCGTTTGCAACAGTAACTTCCTGCTCGTTACGAGGAGCGAACTTAGAAGAGCCTGCGAGAACTTCTGATACTATATAAGTACCTGCGTCAATGTCTTTGATGAGGAATGTGTTGCTTGATGAAAGTTTGAAGCCTGTACCAGATGAAACGGCTGTTGTGCCTAAACCTGTGAAAGTATAGTCACCTGCACTGCCGCTTGCCTTGATGTAGACATTCGTAGTTTTATTCCTAATGTAGAAAGTAACAGCGTTTCTCTCTGCGTCAGTTGCATAACCTGTTCCCGCATCGCTCCAAACCTTATTGATTGTTGCACAACCTTTTTCAGTGTTTGTAAAAGACGAATCGTTTGTAGGAACGGCGTTTGTCAGTGTGATGTCAATACTTGTTTTATCAGGAATAAAGTATTTATTTGCATCACCTGTTGTGATTTCTTCAACAACATAATTACCTAAAGGCAATTTGTTTACGCTGAACGAAATGCTACTTATATCATTGTTCTCAATATAGACATACGCATTGAACTTCGTTGCGTTTGCCTTTGTCGTAACGCCTGTGTAAGTATAACGTGATTGATTATCAGTCGTAGCTGTGAGATACTGATTTGTTGACTTATCTCTGATAAGGAAATATGTGTTCTTTGTTAAATCAGTAATTCGTTTTGTACTTCTATCAAGTCCTACAGGAATAGTCCAGTTCTTCTTTACCAGTACATAACCTGTTCTGATATTTTCAAAGTTGACAGGAGTATTTTTGCCGTTTTCGACAGTAATATCTACATAAGTAGTTTTGGGATTGTAGTTATATGAATCCCATTTTATTTCAACAACTCTATAAGAGCCTGAAGGTAATTTGCTTATTGAGAAATTGCCCGATGCGTTAAGAGCAAATTCGGTAGCCGTTGTTTGATAACCGCTGAAAATGTAAGCACCGTTACTGCCTGTGGCTTTTACATACTGATTGTTGCCCTTGTACAGAACCGCAAAAGTAGTATTCTTATACTGTTCGGCTTTTTGCTGTGCCGTAAGGATAGCATCATCTGAGAATACTTTATGAAGTGACGCACTACCCGTTTCTCTTGTATTCCTTATGTCCTTTTTAACAGGAGTATATGCGTCTTCTCCAACTTTTGATGTTATTGTTACACTTATTTTATTTGAAGAACAAATGTAGCCTTTGACTGTTTGCTCTTCTACATAATAAGTATAGCCTGTAGGCATATCAATAATCTTAAAGCCGTCATGTTTAACGCCGCTTTCTGTGTAATAATCTTTATACAGCTTGAAATACTGTTGAGAGGCTGTGGCGGTTTCGCCGCTCCATTTATACACACCCTCATTGGGTATATTACCATCATCTGCTTTTAAATAATGCCTTGTTACAGTTCCGTTGGCATCGGTTGTTTCGTAATAAACCTTGAAATATATAGGTGTTCCATTCAGCGTTGCATAAGGTAACGATTCGGTTGATTGATACGAAATCAAAGAATTTCCGTTGTGTACCCAAGTCTTAGAAACGATTAAATCACCTATGTTTCTTTCGTTTGAGAAGGAAACAGTAGCAACTTTACCGTTTACTATTTTAAATGACTTTGATGTTCCGCTTACGCTTGTGTAATAAGCGTTACAGCCGTACTCATACGCTGTATACGAGCCTTCAGGAATATTCAAAACATTGAATGCACCATTTGCTACACCTGCAACTTTGCCAAGTTTTAACTGCGTTGCTTTGGCTACTGCTGTTGCGTTTGCTCCTGTAAAAGTGTAATTGCCCGCACTGCCCGAAGCAGTTATGAACTTACCTGTATCATTGTTCTTGATAACAAAGTAAATGTCCTTATCCGCTTGCTTTGCATCATTGTGGTGTATCCACGTTTTAATAACCTGAGCTGTACCAGTATTACGAGTGTTTTTAAACGTAACTGTCCCCGTCTGACCTTTAGATACCTTTACATCTTTGCTTTTCGAGTCAACTGTATAGCCAGATACCGTATATTCAGTAACAGTATAAGTACCAGTAGGAAGACCTTCGATAGTGAAAGTGTTATCACTGTTCAATTTAAACTGTGAAACAGAGCCACTTTCGGAGAACGTGTATTTGCCCGCCTTGCCTACACCTTTGATAACAGCATTGGTTGATTTATTCTTTACAGTGAAATAAATATCATCATAGTCAGCGGTAGCATCGCCATTGTGAACCCATACTTTTGTTATCTGCGCTGTACCAGTATTACGAGTGTTTTTAAACGAAACTTTACCCGTCTGACCTTTAGATACTGTTACATCTTTGCTTTTCGAGTCAACCGTATAACCTGATACCGTATGCTCAGTTACAGTATAAGTACCAGTGGGAAGACCTTCGATAGCGAAAATGTTACCGCTGTTCAGTTTGAACTGTGAAACAGAACCATTTGACGAGAACGTGTATTTGCCTGCCGTGTTTGTGGTTGTACCTTTGATAACAGCATTGGTTGATTTATTCTTTACAGTGAAATAAATATCATCATAGTTAGCAGTGGCATCACCATTGTGAACCCACGTCTTTATAATTTGAGCTGAACCAGTATCACGGGTATTTTTAAAAGCTTTTACTACAGGCGAATAATCGGCTTTGTTTATTTTCGATGTCATAGTGACACTTATATTGTTTGATGATACAACGTAACCGCTTATTGCACTTTCTTCTACAAAATAAGCATAGCCTGTAGGCATATCAATTACTTTAAAGCCGTCATATTTCTTATTATTGCTACCTGTATAGTAGTTCTGATATAAATGGAAATATTGTTGATTTGTTGTTGTCGTAGTTCCATTCCATTTATAGACACCTTCATCTATTTTTGAGCCATCATCAGCTTTTAAGTAATGCTTGTTGCCAGATGAATCTTTGTAATAGATTCTGAATGTGACAGCATTTTTGCCGTTGTTGTATTTGGCTATTTTTAAGCCACTACTGTTTTTGTATGTAGCATAAGAAATTAAACTGTTGCTGTTATGCACCCACGTCTTTGTTACTACTAAATCACCAATATTTCTTATATTTATAAGAGTTGCATAGGCGTTACCACCTGCTGTCACTGTTACCGTATCATTACTCTTTACACGAGTATATTTATCAATGCCACCAAAATCGTTTGTGCCATATTCTGTTACAGTGTACGACCTTGCAGGTAAATCATTAATATGAGATGTGTTTTTATCTGTTGAACTATTTGCAAATCTAAACTTTGTAGCCTCTTTTTTATTTGTAGTTGTGCCAGAGTAAATATAGTTGCCCGATGAACCAGAACCTTTTAAATAATAAGTAGTTTTATTGCTTACATAACTTACTAAATAAAAAGGAACGGTGTATGCGGCTGTTTTGTCGCCATTGTGACTCCAAGCCTTTGTGGTGGTTAAATTGCCATAATTAGTGTTTAAAGTTACAGTTGTCTTTACAGGGTCATAGCCGCCTCTGAAGCTAACAGCAGGTTGGAAGCTACCTGAAACTAATGCAATTGCACGCTTTTGGTTAAAAGAACAATAAGTTCCCTTAGTTTTTTCCGCAGTCAGCGTTACGTTAACAGGTTTACTTGATGTAAATGTAATTACATTGTTGGAAATGTTATATTTTAAAGTAGACGATAATCCCGCATTACTAATTGCTGTTTTCCAGTCAAAATTACTTACACAGCTTTTTTCATCTGTGAATGAGGCTGAATATGTTACGGTAGTACCGCTTACTTTCCTTGTTGTAGATTTTGAATTGCCACCTTTAAAAGCAGGTTTTTGCAGATGGTTGAGAATCTGCTCTTTTATGTAGCGGTAGCAAAGTTTTATTTTTGTTGCAGAGGCATTATCTGCACGGTTAATGTATTGCGTAAACTTAGTCAAAGCAGGTTCTTCTTTGCTGTTGTTAAACCAACCTTCTGCAATGTTCCAGATGACAATTTGTGTTGCTATTCGCTCATCATTAGCTGTACAACCATAAGCACTGTATTTTGGAGTGCCGAGATAACCATACATAATTGCGTAATTAATATCTCTCTTCTGATACGCATCTAAAGAAGCATAGTCTTTCCATTCCTTACCTTCGTAAGTGGTTTGTGTTCCTGTATCAGGAGCGTGAGTCCTTACTTCAATGCAATAAGCAATATCACCTGATGCTGAGTTCTTATTAAGTTTGATTATAGAACCTTTTATGCTTGTTCCGTTTGTTCCACCAAAGTCATAATAAGATTGAAAATAACTTACGAACAACTTTTGCTTGCCGTTATCTTTACCTATTACAAAATCAGCAAAAACAGAAAAATTTACGGCTGACATAAGCATAATAAAACTCAAAAAGCCTGCTGTCAACCGTTTTAAAAATGAAGTTTTCATGTTCTCTTCCTTTCTCATATAAACAGGAATATTGTGCCTGATTTCAGGCACAATTATCCCTTGTTATGAAGTTACGTTTTTGCTTGTTTCCCTTTATTTAAAAACCGTATTTCCCGATACGATTATAGTCTTTTAGTGATTCCAGAAGAATACATAAACTCTATCTGGGTCACAGTTAAAAATCTCATCTTCAGGATATTCTTCCTGAGTCATACCTTCGTGCGCATAGAGTTTTAACAAATCATTACCAGTTGATACTGTTACTTTAAAAAATTTATATACGCTCTCATAACGAGAGGAATTTTTGTTAGCAAGAGCTGTGTCAACCGACTTTTTCATTATATTAATAAAATAATCTATATTTTTTTTTCTGTCATAACTATCGTAAAAAACAAACTCATCTGCGCCAGTTGAGCCATATCCCCATACCTTACCAACAACCGAATAATCACCAAATTCACCAAATGACCACAAACCAAGCTCATCGCTATAGTGTGTTATCTTTCGAGGAAAGTCACAGCCATTATAGCCTTTGCTTTTTGCGTACTTTTCTACTGTATCAAAAACGTACCATATATCATCTTCAGTCCACGGCTCAGGTATAGCGCCATAATTTGGAGTGTCTTCGTTCAGAGGCTTCTTCGTTGTATCAACAGTAGTCGTGGTTGTCTGTACCGTAACCTTGTTATCGCTCAGATAGTCTCCGTGTACAAAAGCACCAGTATCAAGTTTGAAATAACCTGTATTGGTCTTCGCAACAACCTTAACCTTGTCGTTGACGTTATATATCTTAACTGTCTCTGCACCGAGTACAGCCTTTTTACGACTATAGCAATCAGTGTTGATATACTTTGTTGCACTTACCTTTTCCTCAGTCCACTCAGGAGCAGGCTTTGTTGTTGTAGCCGTTGTAGTAGTCGTAGTAGTTTCAATAGGTTTATTTGTTTCCTGCTTCTTAGTTGTGGTTGTAGTAACTGTAGTCTGTGGAGCAGGCTTTGCCGTTGTAGTAACAGCAGGAGTTGTTTCGGGAGTTACTGAAGTTGTCACAGTAGGCGTAGTTGAAGCACTGCTCTGCACTTCGTCTACAGCACTGTTCCTTGCATTACCGTCAGAACAACCACTTGTAAATACAGCAACAACAGCAATTATAATTGCTATCATCTTTGCGTATCTCTTTTTCATAAATACCTTCCTCTATAAAAACGTTCCAAATTTATATTGCCCTCAAATATCGTGTAACATTGTGTTTCCCCACACAACAATTACATTTCACGTTCTTCACTTTTCTGCTGTCTCTTTTTGTCACGCAAATCAAACCATTCTGTTGTCGGTATAAATGCCACATTAAAAGGCAAGTCGTCAAACAATATGTTTTTGCCTGTGGTTATATCAACTGCATAAGGTTCAGCTCCGTGTAAAAGCTGACCGTCTCTTATTATGTAACAACCGTTGTTCGTTTTGAACAATGCGTAATCAATAGTGTGATAGCCGTATTCGTGTGTTAAATCTAAAGTACACAAGTCAAAAAGGTCATAATCTGAAGATTTTTTTATAATATTATCCCAGTCATAGCCATATCTTACCTTGTCGCAATAATCGCTTTTGCCTATCCATTCTACTCGTTCCTGAGAACTTTCAAAATATTTGTAGATACTGTCAACCATATCGTCTAACGACTTATCTGTCTTTACAATATCCCAATCGAACATTTTTTCAAACTCTCTTAAAACAGCAAACACTTTAGATTCTGGATTTGAATTTACCAGATAATCTATTTTTTTGCATAATTCGTTGTGATTTATAGCCGATAACGTCATTACCGTCATATCGTTGTTTAAAACATCTTCAAAGGTATAACCATCAATATATTCGTCTTCCTCTGGCTCGAATTTCTCGCCATAGTATTTGATAATTACCCGCTCGTTTTCGTAGCCAACATCAGCTACCGCTTCGCCACTTTCTGTCTGTAAATTAAGCCGTTTTAACATTTGTTATTCCTCATATTTGCGCATAGATTTAAGAAAATCTGGATTTACCTCTTGTAATATTGCAAATTCGTCATTGTATAAGAAACTCGCACAATAAAAGCCTTTAAGCGTTTGATGCTTATTAGCTTCTATGCGTCTTAGTAATCTTGTCACAATCACAGCAATCTGATTATCTTTTTTAGCTTCTAACGAAGCAAGAAAAGCGTCTTTCTCTTTTTGACTTACAAAATGCAATTCTTTTGCCGAATCAGTCGATTTAATAATCATCGAATAACCTCGCTTATATCCGATTTGGCACTTCCGTTCCAGTGGAACAGAAGTTAAAAGGCGTTAACCTGCTTTCGTAAAAGCTCGCAACATCGCCGCCGCTTCATCGTAATCTTTGAAGCATTTCGTACCTAAGTCAGATTCCATTCTGTCTTTGAAAGTTTCCTCTACAATATGATAGATACAACATTCGCATCTATCTGTTCCGAAAAGTGCTTCCTCAGCATCACATTCGCAACAGGAATCTACTTGATAAAAATTACTGCATTCTGTGCAGTTTTTTTCAATCTTATATACCTTCATTTTCATTACCCTCTCTTAACAAGATGTTCCTTTCTTGTTACCTATATTATATCAAAATGTGTTGCAAATGTCAATACAAAAACCCCTTTGCTGTAAGAAAATTTATACAAAGTTGAAATCTTATAAGAGCCTGTTACCTTACATATTGTACATCATTCCGATATATAAAAATTTTGAGAATGAACTTCAATCAGTGCTACCGCAAGACACACTTTCTATTAGAGAAAACTAAGAAATAATAACATTCCTGTATTTGAACAAACAAAGAAGCCGTACAAGGTGTTACGGCTTCTATATCATTATCGTTCTGGGTTGCTCTTCTTATTTCTTTGAGCCACTTTTGATGCCTCTACCTTTCAATCAATAAAAGCAATAGCCAAAAACCTATTGACAGTGTGCAAATAAGGTGCTATAATAAAGATAACAAGGAAGCCACTACTATGTAGACGGTTACTCCGAGCAAACAATTAAGACTTATGCTTGCGTTTAACGCAAACACGAACCGCCTTGCTTGTGCGAGAAGCAGGCGGTTCTACTTTTATTCGATGTTTTTTCTTGCACGGTTTAGCCGTATGTAATATGACATCGACAATAGTAGTTAGCAGGTCTACTGCTATGCCTATGATTTGAATAATATCGCTCATAGCTGTCTCCCCCCTTTCGTAACAAAAATAAATAAAAACGTTTTGCTACGCTCGGAGTTTGACACCGCCCCATCTGTGTGTATGTGATTCCCTTGTTAATATAATTATATCATATTTCAAAAGCTGTGTCAACACAAAACCGCAGTGCTATGCGAAATAGTGATAAACAATGCGAATGACAGTTCACTGCTATATGAGAGAAAAAACAAAATATAAAATATAATTGTTCGTTCCCTATTGACAAGTAATAACGAATGATGTATAATAATAGTTAAGAAGCATTGGGAAAGCTTCGGAAGCTTGAAAAAAGCATAAAACGTACTCATTTATGTAAACCACTTATCTTTTTAGATGGGTGGTTTTTTCCGTCTTATAATACTAAAAGCCCATTCTGAATAGAACGGGCTTTTGTTTTGCTCAAAAAGGAAATTATCTTTCAATTGATTTCTTTACTTTTCTTCCTTCGGTATCCTTTTTTGCTTGTATCTCGGCATCAGACAATATCTTGCCCGCCTGACCTCTTGCTATATCCTGAATAGATACGCCCAAGTTTTCTGTAATGTGCTTAAATACATCATCTTCAAGGACAGCCTTATTCCTGAGCCTGTGGTCTTCTATAACGCTGTTTTTTGTAGTAACTTTTGCTCCTTCTTTCTTGAAGAATATATCCATACGACTGCCGAGTTCATCAAACGTGATTGAAAGAACTTTGCCTTCATTTGAAAGATTTATTGTATTGTTATAAGGATTATACGTTACTGTTACATCGTCAGCAACGGCGTTTCTGTATTCTTCTGCACGCTGAAGCATCTTTTGCTCCAACGACTCGCTGTAAAAGAGCTTATAATTATATGTTGAGTTTACAATCTCCGTTTTGCCGACCTGCTTTTCATCATATTTGTTTGCACCTTTGAAAGTTTCGTCTATGAATGCAAGATTTGCTTCATAAGTCTTTAATGAATCAAGGTCAATGTAGTTGCCGTCAATGTTGAGGAAACTTTCAAAAGCGTCATTCTTTAAAAGCTGATGATATGCAGAAGAACGGATATTTGAAAAACCGTTTTCTTCGTCACGATAATCATAAACCTTTGTTAATTCTTCTTTCTCTGATTTAAAATAAGCCGATGAAAGACCGTTCACTGAGTAATATAAGTCAATCTGGCTTTTACCATTCTCCGAATAAATCGTGACTTTATTAGATTTCTCATCGTATCTTACATTATCATAAAGTTCTGCTGTGTTCTCAACTTCAGTAAGAAGGTCAAAGTTAAGTTGCTTTTTGTTGCGGATAACCTGATTCTGTATTAACTCTGCTTCAGTATCAAATTCAGCGTCAATAAGTTCAAGAGCTTTTTTATAACCTTCCTTGCCGCTTGTATCTCTCATAAATTCTGTGCCACTCTGAGAAATGTCATTACGGAAAGCGTCAGAATTATAAATATACAAACCTTCCTTTGTCGGAATACAGCTTGCATATTTAACGTCTTTTTCGAACATTTCATTGACTGTTTTAAACTCGCTTACATAGTTGGTATCAAGGTCTATGGTAATTACCGCAGGCTTGACAATGCTATCGCCAATAGTACCTTTTTCTGTAGCAACCAAATTTGCCGCTTCGTTCAGATAGTTGTAAAGAACGATGTTTCTTGACGCTTCATCTTTGTAAAGAATATAACTTTTCTTATTCTCGTCATCATTTACGATGTTTTCAAGAGCGGAAAGAAAATCTTCTCTCTTTGCATCAATTACTTTCAGATGCTTTTTCAGCTTCTTGATTGCCGATTTTGCATCTTTATGTATTGAATCACGATTATCCTTCTTCAACTCTTTATCTGCGGTTTCAAGGACAGGGATAACTTCACGCAGATTGTTATTGTTGTAAAATTCCTTGTTTGCATATCTCTTCTTTTGATTTTCGATGATTGCAATTTCTCTTTCTTTTTCATTTTCCGAAAACTCATCGGAAGATGTAAGGCTATTTACTATGCTGACGCATAAATCTTTAACCTTGTCTCTGAAATAATCTCTGAAACGCATAATTTTTAATTCCTTTCTGTTTTTATATCTGAAGACTGTTTTTGCGGTCTTGCTGTACGCTCTTCATTTATTTTATCAGCATAAAACGAATCGTATTTTAATATTTTATATATGTCGCTTTTATCGCCCTTTTTAACGTTTTCGTTATGTGCAATGCTCCATAAAACACTATATGAATTTTCTTTTGAAAACAGATGAGGAATTTTCATTATCTCATTATATGCCATGTCGTGAAGCAAAACTGCATCTTTTGTGTTTGTTGCTACAGCCTTACGTACTTCGTGCCAATGGTCGTTTTGAAGTTCATCAAGCAAAAGACCACGTTCTGCAATGATTAAACGTAATTCGCCACTAAAAGGAGCGGTAATAAGTTCATTCAATATTTTTTCATCGTTGCTTGTCTTTGCAATTGCTTCTAAGACAAAGTAATGTTCATCTTTTACAAGGACATCGTGACCGAAGCCTCTAAGAGCAACGTTCCCTCTGACACCCACGTCTTCATCTGACAAGTAATGATTTAATATGTTTGTGTCATTAGTGGTTTCAGCAATTGTACGTCTTACGCACACATCAGTGTCGTCTATAAGAAGAGGGTGAACACACGGATTTTTGGCAAGTTCGGCACGAATTATCCAGATGTCATTTACCATTGATTTAAGAATTTCTTCATTATCCGTATGCTGAACAACAGCCATACGAACAGTAGCCATGTCATCGTGGGATAGTTTTTTAAGAATGTTTATGTCCTTTGTATGTTCTGCTACAGCTATGCGAACAACAGGACTTTCATCGTTTGAAAAATATTCATCATCAAAGCCTTGACTTGCAATAGCCGCTCGTGTATTTTCATCACTGCTATTAATCAAATGATACATTGTATCTACACAATCTTCTGTGCGGTTGGTAAGGTCAGAATAAGCTTTCATTTGTTAACTCCTTTCATATAAGAAAAATGCCAATTAACTTCTGTTCCACTGGAATGGAAGTTACAAAATCATCTTTCTATATTGCTTTTTGTGTGAATGCCACGCTTTTCAAGTGCCTCTTTTGCAGGTACATTTACATATTCGTCCTCATATTTGTAAGCGAGAAATTCAAGTGTCTTTACGCTTGTACTGGGGTTCTCGGCAACACATTTTTTAACATAATCATCTAAATTCTCGTGTGCTAATTTTTCAAGCATAGCCGCACTCAAATTCGGATTAGCAGCCAAACAGGTTAGCACTTCATTTCTTTTGTCTTCATCACCCCATTCTTTAAAATTCAGGATTTTGTTAAGAGTTTCTGTTGTAGTCAAAGGGTGGTCTGATATTACGCAAAGATTTGTCTGGTCTAATTCGTTAGCAAGTTCGTAATCAGCCATTTTGTCAAGAATGTGTGCCGTTACACTTTCGTTTTTTGCAATCTCTTCCCTCACATCTCCGTCAGAGTCACAAGCAAGAACTTCAAGAAGTTCAAGAGGGGACTCTTTATTCTCAGCCATTGTCATTCTTACATCATAAGGGAGTGTAGTAACATCTAATGATAAAATCATATTGTTTTCCTTTCCTAATTTTTTGTTACGTTCTCTAAGAGCATCTTCAGCTCTTTCGCCTACCCATTTGTTGTTGTCTTTTGAAAGCATAACAAGTGCTTCCTTTGGTGTATTCTCATTTTCTGCAACCGCACTACGAACATCAATATCTACATCTTTTGTAAGCATAGCAAGCACATCAACAGATGTATTTGCATTTCCTGCAACACCCATACGAACCCATTTACCTACGTCATTTGCAAGTACAGCAAGCAACTCAGCAGAGGTGCTTTCGTTTAATGCAATCTGTTCACGAACTGACCAATCCTCGTCTTGTGCAAGAACAGCAAGAAATTTAATAGGAGTGTTTTTATTTCTTGCAACGGCACTACGAACCGAACAATCCTCGTCTTGTGCAAGAACAGCAAGAAATTCAATAGGAGTGTTTTTATTTCTTGCAACAACACTTCGAACCCACCAATCTTTATCACTGGCAAGCATTGCAAGTACATCAACAGATGTATTTTCGTTTGCGGCAACCGCACAACGAACAAAAAAATATTCATCTTCTGCAAGCATAGCAAGTACATCGGCAGACGTATTTCTGTTGTTGGTAACTGTACAACGAACATTTCTGTTTTCATCTTTTGCAAGCATAGCAAGCACATTAACAGGTGTATTTCTGTTGTTGGCAACGGCACAACGAACATCTCCTTTTTCATCTTTCGCAAGCGCAGTAAGCAATGCTACAGGTGTATTCTTGTTTTCTGCAACCTGTTCACGAACCAACCTATGCTCGTCCGGCGCAAGCATTACAAGTGCTTCAACAGGTGTGTTTTCGTTTGCGGCAACCGCACTACGGACAACAATATCTTCGTCTTTTGCAAGCATAGCAAGTGTTTCAACACTTGTATTTTTGTTTTTTGCAACGGCACTTCTAACCCACCAACATTTATCACTGGCAAGCATAGCAAGCACATCAGCAGGTGTATTTCTGTTGTAGGCAACAACACAACGAACATTATAATCTTTGTCACTTGCAAGTTCTACAAGTGTTTCTACAGGAGTATTTTTGTTCCAAGCAACAGCTTCACGAACCTCTTCACTTTCGTCTTCAGCGAGCATTGTAAGTATTTCTGGACTCGTATTATAATTTCTTGCAACAACCTCACGAACAACATCATTTACATCTTTTGCAAGCGTAGCAAGCACATCAGCAGATGTATTTTCATTTCTTGCAACAGCACAACGAACCGACCAATTCTCGTCCTGTGCAAGCACAGCAATTGCTTCAATTGGTGCATTTTTGTTACCCGCAACTTCCAAACGAACCTTCCAAAATTTATCTTTTGCAAGCACAGAGAGTAGTTCAATGGGAGTGTTTATGTTTCCTGCGACAGTATAACGAACCCCTCGCCCCTCGTCCTGTGCAAGTACAGCAAGCAATTCTACAGGTGTGTTCTTGTTTTCTGCAACCGCACAACGAACTTCACAATTTTCATTTTTAGCCAATTTGTTAAGTATCTCAACATCAGAAGTATTACAAGCTAAGTTTATAAGCTCTTCTTCAGACATTTTACTTATCTTTGATAAAATGTTTTCTTTACTCATACCGATTCCCTTTCTACAACGAATTTGTATTTACAATTGATTAATGGTTCACTAAGCCACATTACAAAAGGCACTTTCAGTCCAGTGGAACGGAAGTCTTTCTGTTTGTGGCTTGTCAACGTGACAATTGATTCCGATAACGTTTTTCCGTTTCTGCTAAAGGTTTTGCTATTGTTTTGCCGCTTTCTAAGCATTTGGCTTTTTCACCTAAATTCGCCCAATCCTGTTCGCTGAGTACATACGCTTTTTTAAATTCACGGCATAAGAATGCTTTATCATCGGCAGTTAAATAGTTGCCGTCACAAACAGTCGTAGTTCCGTCATAGCCTTTAAAAGAAAAAACGACATTATCAGAACGAGGATTGTACTTAATATAGCAGTTCTTGAAATCATAGTCACGAGAAATCTTGTCATAAAATTCTTTGCTTGCAGAGTCTGAAAGATTGTCAACCAATACCTCTGCTTCATAAGAGTTTTTCGTCTTTTTCAATGAAGATAAAGAAGTTTTAAAAGCATTACTAAATGCTCGGCGGTCAAGATTGTAATACTTATTACGGCAATTATAATCTTTCATTTCAACCAAATATTTGATTGTACACTGAGCTTGGTCGTAAACAACGTATTCGTCATTCTGTAAGCCTGTTTTCCGTTTATCAGCATAAACAGATAAGCAACCGTTAGGAAGGTCTTTTTTGTTAAAAGAAGAATACAAAGCATTGTAAGGTTCGTAGCATTTGCCTAAAGCAACCGAATATATTGCCATATAGCCGCTATCACGTTTACCGTTGTTCCAATGAGAACTTTTTGTATCCATATAGTTTAAAGACTTACGGCAATCACTTGCAAAATAAAGACCGTTACCGAACATTTTTCCTGTTACAGAGGCATTCGGGTTTAAGGACAAGCCTGTCTTCATAATGCTCCACCAGTTCTCTACTTTGCTTCCGTGATAAAAGAGCTTACAGTCACGGCGAGAAATCTGATGTGTTGCTTTGAACTCTTCGTATGCTTTTCTTGTTGCTGAGTTCTCTACTTTGTAAGCAGTTACATAACGGCGGTCTACATCAAGACCACCATAATCTTTGCCCAAATGAGATAAAATCTGGTCTTCTTCTTCGTATGTAACAGGAGAAACAGAAAGACCATAAGCATCGAGAACTGTAGTATCCTTTTTCTGTGAGTTATCTTGTGAAGGCGCAACAATAGTATTCACTTGACCTTTAATGTTATCAAGCATATCACGCTCACGCTCAATAATCCTTGAAAAATCTGCACTCGTCTTTGCAAGGTAGCAACCAACATCACCCATGCGGCGAGGAATATCCACAAATAATTCTTTTAATTGTTCATTAAACCGCCAAAGAGCGACATTTGAGTCCTGTGCAATTGATATAAGAGTATTCAGGTCATTCTCTGCCTCAGATACCATCTTTGGAGTGATTTCCTGAACACCGACAGTATAATTTACCTTAACGAACTCTCTTGCAGAAGTGATAAGTTCTTCTATAAGATTGTTTATTTGGGTGTCTTCGACTGGTTTATAGTCAAGTTCTTCGCTTTTTGCCATTGCATTAGATGCTGTTTTTACGGAATGCAAAGCTGTAACATCTTTATAGCCTTTGGCTTCCTTTACAGATTTCAGAACGTGAAATTGCTTTTCGTGCGCTTCATAGTGATGATAAGCGGGAGTGTTGCCGACACGACCGTAATTCACGTCTATAGAATTATCATCGTTAAGAGTGATTTCATAATATTTGTTATGATTGTTTATTTCATCAACAAACAGAAGATAAGCATAATCTTTCATAGTTTTTACCTCTCATCGTGAGTTATAGTAGCAAAAGCGTTATCAATTATGCTATAGACATAAGAAACAACCTTATTTTTTTCTTTGTGTTCTTCAAGAACATAGTAGCTGTTGTCAAATTCGTCTTTCATAATTCGCAGATATTTTAGGAAGTGCATTTCATTACCGTCTTCACTGTCATAAAAAGCTCCCCAATCAATGTAATGCGATAGAGGGTGTTCGTTATATTGTTTTAAACACTCCCGTTGCTTTTCAGCAGGAAGCTGTTCGATAAATTGCCAATTTGTCATAAGTGTTTATTCCTTTCGTTATCTTTCAAAATTATCGTGCCTTTTTGTAGGCTTTGTTGGTGTCTTATGATAATCTTCATTGTTATTAGAAACGAGATTACGCATTGAATAATGCGTATTGTAAGTTTTGTTACACAGTTTGAGAAACTGATTAGCCTTTTTATACAAAACAGCTACTTCTTCATCTGTGGAATTTACAGGACGATTAAAGACGCAATAACCGCTTTTGTCATAAAAAGCAACATTGATAAACATTTTTAGCTTATCGTTGGTGTCTTTGTAGATGTCAACTGAGGTTGTTACTCCTTTCATATAATCAAGGAAATCATAAATATTATTTTTCCCGTACTGATTGTAAATACCGTAATCTTCATTTGCTCTTTCGATTAGCTCATTCCTGAGTTTATCGGTGACATTCATATTAAACCGTGCAGTCATTTTTGCCGTTGTCTTGTCATAGAAAATGTCAATATTGTCAAAAGAACAGTCGCCAAACAGATACGATGCGTATTCTTTTTCAGATTTCATACCAATACAGTAATCCAACTGAAACAACCACTTGTTCAACTGCCTTTCCGTGATACGAAAGTCATCGGAATTTTGACAGTAAGTTGTATAATACATACAATCGTTTATCCAATTACGACTTATTCTGTCAACAATGTCTTTCTCCGATTCGTTACGGTTTGCCTGCACAATACCGCTATAAGCAATATGTTGACCGCTTTTATTACGAGCAAGCTCGAACACTTCATAAAGGCTCTGTAGTTCAGGAAGCCTTCTTGTTTCGCTATTATTAAATGCTTGCCGTATGATAATACCGCCATTGTCCCAAAACGATGCTACATCACCGTAGTTGTGCCAATTGCACGTTGTCATAGCTTTTTCCATATTTTTCTTACCTTTCTTCCTTCGCCAAATAACATTATGTAAACAATCAATTATCCAATGTCAGTGAGATTTCTGACTTGTTTTCTTTAAGCAATTTCTATATTTAACGAGGTATTTCCTCTTTCTGCTCTACTTATAATTCTCTGTAAATCGTCAAGTGAATATGATTTTAAAGGATTGTTCACTATGCAGAAGCCATTCTTCTGAAAATTGCTAAACTCATCAAGCTTGCTTGTGCAAGCATAATAAAGTTTATTGCGGTTGATGTCTTCGTAATATACCAGATATTTTTCTTCTTTTGCAGAGAGAGGCACACCGACAATTCCTTTAACATTCAGATATACATTTTTGTCATCAGGAATATCGGTATATTGTGCAACTCCATTAGGAGTTGATTTGTAAATATCAATTGATTTAACGAGAGATGAATCATCAATGAGAGAATCAATCGTATAAGCACTTCCCTGTTCACGATTTATGTTTTGCAGATACTGGTCTGCTTTACCGTAAAGAAGACTTGCCTCACTTGGCGTTATAGCTAAATAATGATTTAATTGACAATTCCCGATTTTATCTATAACATTTAACAGTAAACTGACATTAAGAGTACCGTCACTGCTTTTAGTAAAATCAATGCAAGGACTTATGCTCTTACAAAAAGGAATATAATCAAAAGCGTTAGAACAACCCTCAATAGAATAAATAGAATATGCTTCATTAGCACGTTCTAATAGTTCAATAATAGCATTTAATTCACACTTCAGTTCAAAGCGCACAGCCCATTGATTATTCAGCTCATCATAAAAAGCCATTTCGTTTTGACAAATAACGTTTCCGAACTCTTTCATTGTATATTCTTCCTCTTTTACTACTGCTCTATCATAACCGATTTCAGTAAGCCAATTGTTCAACTGCCTATCCGTTATTCTAAAATCATTATTTTTTTCTGTCACAGGCTTATTGCCGTATGTTTCTATGTTAGTGCAACTCTTATTCGAACGCTTATAAAGTTCGTTTGCTATATCTGCGGCATCTTCTCCGTTATGAGTAATGTAAACACCTTTAAACCCATATTTGATATTGTCTTCGTCTTTAACAACCTCAAATACTTGATAGAAATTTAAAAGTGCAGGAGCATTTTCTACTAAGTTTGAGGGATAAAGATGCTTTATCAAAACTCCACCTTCATCAAACAAATTGCCGTTGCTAAATTCTTTCCAATTGCTAATTATTTCTTGCATTTTAATGCTCCTTTCCGATAGAGATTGTTCTTACTTTATTTATAGTTCATTTAACCACATAAGAAACGTCACGCCGTTGAGCAACGGCAATTGTTATCTATCTATGTCATATTTGCTTGATTTGCGTTCAGAAAGTGCTTTTTCTGCCGTATATTTTACAGAATCGGCATCATCTGTTTTTAGTTTGAAAAGAATGGAAGAAGGCGTGTGAGGGTTAGTAGCAACACAAGCACGGATTTGCCAGTCTTCGTCTTCAGAAAACACTTCGAGTATTTCTACAAAATAGGTGTTTATAGCTAAATTTAAACGTTCATCAGTTGATAAAATGCTCAAAGATTCTTTCAAACTTTGTTTGTTCATTTCTTTATCCATAATAGATTCCGTCCTTTAAAAAGAATTTTTTATTTCATTATATTTATAGGTCAAAAAGCAACACAGCAAAACTACTTCCGTTCCAGTGGATAGGAAGTAATTCTGTTATTATCTTTCTTCTTTTCGGTTGTCTTTGCCTTTTACAATTGATTTATGTATCATTAAGCCACATTACAAAATAACACTTCCGCTCCATTGGAACGGAAGTGTGTAAGCATTATCTTTCTTTATTGTTTTTTGCCGCTCGACCAATCTGATTATCTTTACTATCCGCAAGCGTTTCAATGGTCTTAGATGACATTTGAGGGTTATCAGCAACAGTGTTGCGAACTTCTAAATCATCATCTTCGGCAAGTTTTGTCAATGCTTCAGGTGGTGTATTTGTGTTGAAAGCAACATTTATGCGAACGTTTGAGTTTTCATCATTTGCAAGTAAGGCAAGTGTTTTTCCCGATGTATTCGGATTAGATGCAACAGCTTGACGAATACTGTAGTCTTCTTCTGTAGCCAATTCAGCAAGTGTTTCAGGTGGCGTATTCTCGTTCCATGCGATAACTTTACAAACATACGTATCTTTATCTTTTGCAAGCAAAGTCAATATTTCCGCAGAAGCTTTTGCGTTATCCGCTACTTCTTTACGAACTTCGGGGCTTTCGTCTTTAGCAAGTTTGGTGAGCAAACTTAGGCTTATATTGCGATTTCTTGCTACAAACGGTCTTACACGTTCATTTTTATCGTCAGCAAGCATTGCAAGTGCTGTATCAGGTGTGTTTAGGCTGATTGCAACCGCTTGACGAACAATGATATTTTTATTCTGTGCATATAAGGTGAGCTTTTCTGCTGATGTTTCCTTTTTTATTTCTTCAACAATCTCTTTTTGAAAGTTATCAAACCAGACGTTTAACCATAAAGACGATTTGCAATTTTCTATGAAAGAAATATAACCTTCAATAGAATCCTTCAAAATCTTTTCCAAAAAGCATTCACTTACAGGACGTGTTATGCCTGCGTCCATAACAAGCAAATATTCGAAATCTTCTTCACTGTTCTTTTTAACCGTAATGTAGCCAACAGACTCATCAAATCCTTTATTTGCTTTGTCTTTCTTTATATATAAAACATCTTTTTTATCGAAAACCGAAGTCAATGCTTTATCAGGAATTGAAAAACCAAATAAAAGACAAGGTTCAGCAGATTTTTCAAGAACATTTTTAGTATTGTCTTCGCAATCAAAAACATCAAAAGCAGACTTTGAAAGTGGCACTATTTTGTCAAACAAAGCGCACAACTCTTCATAACTGTGGGTACAGTCATTAAATGATTTTTTATCGCCGTACAGAAGTTCGTAAACGCCTTTACTGTAGTGTTTGTCGAACCAACGCCAAATATCATCTTGTGCAGTTCCTGCTTCAAAAGATAGCCACTTTTCGCTTAATATCAGTTTGCCGTTTGCTTGTTCGTCAAAAGGAACATCATCAAGAGCCTGCCACATTTCTTCTATTATAGAGTCGTTATAACTCTTGTAGTTTTCATTTGTAATCATCGTTTTTTCCTTATCTGTATTTGTTTTGTTTTTGCAAGCGTTCATTCATTTTGTTTATAGCTTTTTCTGCTTTTTCTTTGTACATTTGCCGTTCATTTAAATTTAAAGGGACGTAACCTGTAAAGTCATAAACCGCAAGGGTAGAGGCATCAAAACCATCTTCTTCTACGCCGCCACCTTTTGAAACATAATAACTTCCGTCATTATATTTTGGTATACCGTTGTGTAATCTTGCTTGAAGCGAAATAGTGGAACAAGGCTCTTTTGTATAGATAACATTCATTGTTAATGTCAGTTCAAACCTATTTATAAGGTCTTTGTTTCGTTCCATACAGCTATTTTCTGTTTCGTTCGGAGAACCATTATAAGAGAATATTCCGAAGCGGGTAATATAATCTTCTTTTATTTCTTCAGGAAGGTCTACAGAAAACGTATATTTTTTTTCGACAGTTCCTTCAGCGTCCTGCGTTATATCAGGACTGTCGATGGCTTTTACAAAAATTTTATCTGTAAGTAGATTTTCTTTATTCTTGCGATGCTCATTTACAGCCGCAAACATTTCGGATAAAGTATTCACATTGGCAAACTCTATTTGAAAATCCCTTTTATTATCGCCACGTATGTTTTCGTTTGCCGCTTCAATAATTGATGCTTTAACTGCATCAGGTAATTCTTCCGAAGAAATAACGGCAGGTAATATGACAGAAAAATCAGTATTTCCAAAGCAGACATAGATATTAAATGAATCGGGTTGTGTAAAATCAATCTGACACTCTGCAATAACATCTTTGTTTGTTGCAAATGAAATAAGCTCATCTTTTGATTGAATGTTGTAATCGTACTTCTTGCTTAATTTTTTTGCAACAATAGGGTAGTAGTCATACAAATAATCAAGCATTGTAACAAGAGTTTCTTTGCTGACGTTGATATAATTGAACAACACTACGCCGTTGGCGCAACGATTGTCGTCATATACAAAAGAAAATAAATCGTTGAACGGTTTATCAAAAACTATATTTGCAAGCTGTTCCTTGCCTATCTTACATTGTTCTGAGTGAAGCGCATCTTTTATCAAAGAGTCTACGCATTTATCGTAGATTTCTTGAAATTCGGCAACACTGAATTTTTTGTTTTTGTATTCGTTCAGTATGTTTTGGTACAACGGCTGTGGATTTTGCACCAGTCGGTTAAATAAATCTTGTTGTGTTATAAGTTCGTTTATGAATTTATTTTCTGTATAATAAGCGTTACGCACTTTTCCGTTTATGTAGTCGGCGGTTTCTTTTACAGAATCATTTGTGTGGCTGAAAATCTCATCTTTTAGGTTTTCTTCTTCATAGTAGGTGAAAAGGTCTTCCATAGACATATTATCTTCTTTGGTTATATAGGCTTCAGCTTTATCAAGAAGTATCTTTTTACTATCTTCCGTTGTTATTTTGAGCGGTTGAACAAAACAGCCTTTTTCTGTATTTAAATATACCATTATCGTTGGCTCAAACGAACCAGTTTCAGTCTTTTTTACCCAGAGATACATATTCATAAAATTGTCATCATTGTTGATTACGTCATCATAGGATACACCTGCTTCTTTAAAAACGCCCGATTTATCACCTGCATATTTGTAAGTGTCATCATAACACCAGAGCAACCATTCCATAAAGATATTATCATCGTCACCAAGATTTAGTTCCAACTCTTCGCATTGAATATCTTTTAAAACGTCCAGTTCGGTTAATTCCTTAGCAGTATTCTTTGTTTGCTCGTTGTTACATTTCATGTGTTATCTTCCTTTCTGTCACTTTCCTGAATGAGTCTACTTCAACATTGAGAGCAAGACTGCTTCCGTTTTCCCATTTGACGTGTATCTGACCTATATCATCAACCTCGTCAACTATACCTTTTATTCCCTTTGGCATTTTTGGTTCGCCGTACATATTATCCAGTATTACAATCGAGCCTTTGGGATATAATCTACGATTTCTTTCCGCTAATTTTTCATATTTGCCTATTGACATATACAAACCGCCTTTCAAATTATGATTGCATAATATTTATAGACCATTAAGCCACATAATAAAATCACTTTCTTTCCAATGGATAGGAAGTGATTTTATGTCGTTATCTTTCCTGTTTTTGCTGAGACTTCATTCTTCGTTCTTTAAGAGCTTTATTTGCGGCTGTGCAAACTGAAGGGTATTCGTCTTTAGAGAGCATTACGAGTATATCTGTAGGCGAGTTTTTGTTCATAGCGACAGTTTTACGAACAGAACTGTCTTTGTCCTGTGAAAGTGTTACAAGGACTTCAGTGGGACTGTTTTTATTCCAAGCAACAGCGTCACGAACATCTGGATTTTCGTCTTTAGAGAGCATTACGAGTATATCTGTAGGCGTGTTCTCATGTTTTGCTACTATATTCCGAATAAACCAGCTTTCGTCCTTGGCAAGTGTTGCAAGAATATCCGAAGACGTGTTTCGGTTTTCTGCAATCATTTGACGAACAAACTCTTCATCGTCTTGTGCAAGCACGGCGAGAATATTGGTGGGAGTGTTTCCATGCTTTGCTACCTCTCGACGAATGCGCCAAATATAATCCTCTGCAAGTATTGCAAGTGCTTCGACAGGCGTGTTCTTGTTGCAAGTAACAGCGTCACGAACAAGCCAGTTTTCGTCCTTTGCGAGTGTTACAAGGACTTTCTTAGGTGTGTTCTTGTTCCAAGCAACATGGTGGCGAACACCCCAATATTTGTCTTCGGCAAGCACGGTGAGTATTTCGATAGGAGTGTTTTCGTTTTCTGCCACTGCTTGACGAACATCTTCATTTTCGTCCTTTGCAAGTAATGCAAGAGTTTCAGCAGATGTATTCTTATTCCAAGCAACATATTGACGAACGGCTTCATCTTCGTCCTTTGCCAATGTACAAAGAACCTCTTCATCTGAAGTATCGTGTGCCAGTGCAATACGTTCTTTTACGCTCATTGACTTTATTCCCATAGTGTTTGTTTTATCCATAATTATCGACCTTTCTGAAAGATTCTAAATTTACAATTGATTTATGTGCCATTAAGCTACAGAACAAAATGCACTTCCGCTCCAATGGAACGGAAGTAATGACGTTATCGTTCTATATTGGTTCTACCTTTTTCTTTGCGTTCTTTAAAAGCTTCATTAGCCGCTTCTCTTACCCATTCGTTGTTGTCTTTTGAAAGAAATACAAGTGTTTCGACACTTGTATTTTTATTTTCAGCAACCGCATAACGAACGTCAATATCTACATCTTTTGCAAGCTCGGCAAGCACATCAGCAGGTGCATTTTTGTTACCCACAACTTCCAAACGAACCTTCCAAAATTTATCTTTTGCAAGCACAGAGAGTAGTTCAATAGAAGTATTTATATTTCCTGCGACAGTACAACGAACCCAGTAGTCCTCGTCCTGTGCAAGCATAGCAAGCACTTCAATAGATGTATTTTCATTTGCGGCAACTTTACAACGAACACAACAGTCTTTAGCACTGGCAAGCATTACAAGTGTTTCGACTGGGGTATTATTGTTCCAAGCAACACTTGCACGAACGCCTAAATTTATATCTTTTGCAAGTACAGCAAGCAATTCTACAGGTGTGTTCATGTTTTCTGCAACTTTACAACGAACTTCATAGTTCGCATTTTCAGCCAATATGTTAAGTATCTCAACATCAGGAGTGTTACAAGCCAAGTCTATAAGTTCTTCTTCAGACATTTTGCCTATCTTTGATAAAATGTTTTCTTTATTCATATTATTTTCCTTTCTGACAGTAATTTACGTTTACATTTTATTTATGTACCATTAAGCTACATTACAAACAACACTTCCGCACCAATGGAGCGGAAGTAATGTCGTTATCGTTCTATATTGTTTCTACCTTTTTCTTTGCGTTCTTTAAGGGATTTTTCAGCCCTTTTGCTTACTTTTACGTCTATATCCTTTGCAAGTATAAAAAGTGCTTCAATGGGAGTGTTTATGTTTACTGCGACGGTTGCACGAACCCAGACATCTTTGTCTACAGCAAGTTTTGATAGCAGTTCAGGATTTGTGTTGGTGTTCTTTGCAACAGTTCTACGAACATCATTATCTTCGTCTTTTGCAAGCATAGCAAGCAATTCAGAAGGCGTTTTCTCATTATATGCAATACCTATGCGAACACATTTGTCTTCGTCCTTTGCGAGTGTTGCAAGGATTTCCACAGGTATGTTTTTGTTCTCTGCAACTTTACAACGAACACGCCATTCATCGTCTTTTGCAAGCGCAGTAAGCAATTCTATAGGTGTATTCTTGTTTTCTGCAACAGCCAAACGAATCCACGCTTCTTTATCACTGGCAAGCATAGCAAGTGTTTCAACACTTGTATTTTTATTTTTTGCAACGGCACTACGAACCTGCCATTTCTCGTCCTGTGCAAGTACAGAGAGTAGTTCATCAGGTGTGTTCTCGTTATATGCAACACCTTTACGAACACATTCGTGTTTGTCCTTTGCGAGTGTTGCAAGGATTTTCACAGATGTGTTTTTGTTCTCTGCAACTTTACAACGAACCCACCGTTCCTCGTCCTGTGCAAGCACAGCAAGCGTTTCAATTGGTGTATTTATATTTCTCGCAACAGCACAACGAACATCTCTATTTTCGTCTTTTGCAAGCATTGCAAGTATATCAACAGATGTGTTTTCATTTAATGCAACAGCATACCGAACCCACCAATCCTCGTCCTGTGCAAGTACAGCAAGCACTTCAGCGGGTGTATTTTCGTTTTCTGCAACAGCTTTACGAACACACCAATCTTTATCTTTTGCAAGCATAACAAGTACATCAACAGATGTATTTTCGTTTGCGGCAACCACACTACGAACCCACCGTCCCTCGTCCTGTGCAAGCATAACAAGTGTTTCAACACTTGTATTTTTATTTTCTGCAACCGCACAACGAACACCAATTTCTTCATCTTTTGCAAGCATAGCAAGCACATCAGTAGAGGTATTTTTGTTTGCGGCAACTGCTTCACGAACATCAATATCTTCATCTTTTGCAAGTACAGCAAGCACATCAGCAGACGTACTTCTGTTTTCAGCAACCGTCCAACGAACTTCATAGTTCGCATTTTCAGCCAATGTTTTAAGTGTCTCAACATCAGAAGTGCTACGAGCCAAGTCTTTAAGTTCTTTTTCAGACATTTTGCCTATCTTTGATAAAATGTTTTCTTTATTCATATTGTTTTGCCCTTTCTAAAACGAATTTGTTTTTACAATTGATTTATGTACCATTAAGCCACATTAAAAACAACTTCCCGCCCACTGGACGGGAAGTGCCATTGCTACTCACGATTAAATTCGCTATGCGGTTTGCTTTTTTCTGAAGATTTCATTTTCACGATGAAAGCTGTATTAAGGTAAGAATGTTCTGTTTCATCGTCATACTTTTTCAGAAAATCTTCTTTAGTCAGCTTTTGATAATCGCTCATCTTATCTTTATCATCAAAGAAATTTCCTGTTTCCAAAAAATAATAAGGATTGTTTTCTATGCTCAGTGCTGTGTTACGCATAGTTTCAAATGTTTCTTTTGATTTTGGCATATCGTATGTTTCAAGTAAAGAAGGTGATGATTTTTCCCAGACTGAACCCACTAAACCGTATACTTGGTCTACGGTATAGCCGTTATTTTCTTTTGTGTGTCCTTCTATCTGCAAATTCCTTATGTATGACACAGGCAATACCGCATCTTTTTCAAGTGCGATTTCAAGCATAGCACCGCCGCCGTTCCATTCATTAAACAATCCTATTTCTGTTTGTTTAGGAAGTGATACAAAACCTTTACCGTCAGCAACGCTTTCTAAAAGATTTAATAAGTCTTTTCCGCTCGCAGATACAAGAGCCGTAAGCTCATTCATAGAGGTCGAAGAACAATAGTTGAGTTCATCAACAACGGAGTCAACAAAGGTGTTACCAGACTTAATACTGTATGAGTACGCTTTCTGAACTTCTTCTACTGTGTGTCCTTGCTGTTGTATAAGAGCCGTAAGAGCATTATCATAGCTGTCAGCGTCATCGCTCAGATTGACGAAGGCATCAGCTATTGCACCCATATCAAAATTACGTTCTTTAGGAGTACCAAACATGAGATTGATATAGCAGTTATCAGGCAAACAACTTTCAGCACGGCAGTAAATGTTATTAAGTCCCTGCTCTTCATATAAAGTGTCAAAGCGACCATCATATTGAGATATAAGTGCTTCGTAAGTCTTTTTTAAATGCTCAGGTATATAGCTTTCGATTATTTCTCTAAACCCATTGAGTGAACACTCTGCTAAATCGTATTCGTTGTCTACTGTAATTAGTAAGCAATCTTCAAAAGAATTATAATATTCACGGTGATTTGTATATTCGTGGAATGCTTTTAAAACAGTGTCTTCATCAATTGAAAGAAGGTTATCAAATATGTATATGTTATTTTCGTCTGTGATGTCTTCTATCGTATCTTTTATGATTTGCTTTACTTCGTTTACTTGTTGATAAGCCTCTGTCCTTATTGCGGTAAGCAAAGCGTTTGACACTTGCTCTTTATCAGTTCTATTCGTTATTAGACCGTTTGAAACAAGAATGTCTAAATCTTCTTTATCAAGAGTTACATCTACAGTTAAGCCTTTTTCATTTTCAACTCCATTAAGCTCATCAGCTACGTTTTGTAACTTTTCCTTTATACTTTCAGCGTCTTCTATGAGCGTTTTAATATCATCGGGTATACCGTGAGTACCACGATTTTCAATGTAAAAAGAAGCGTGTTCATCAGCGTCAAAAGATTCTGCATAGTTTTCAAATTCTCTGATAAAAGAAGCATCATCGGTAATATCGTACAATGAAAAATTGAAGTCTTCTCCTGCATCTGAATAGAACTGTAGGTCAATTTCGTACTCATTTTCGTAGGAGTCGCTGATACCGCATAAAATTTGAATATCGTTTTTTTCAAGTAAATCTATGATTCTTTCGCTTATTACAAAATTCTTTTTGTTTTCCATATTGTTACCTCTTTACCTTTCTTGCGTTTCCTTTTTCTTCGTTTGACGGCGGCTGTTTGCAATGGCGGCGTATTCTTTCATAGAAGTAAGTTTTCCTTCATACATTTTGACACTTCCGTTTTCTATACTTTTACCAGTAAGAATCAATAAGTCTTGCCACCGCTGAAATGAACTGTTCCATATCGGATAAGTGATTTTTGGTTCGCTTTTTGCTAAATGTTCTTTATCCTCATACTGAACTTCATATAAAAAATACTTATTTTTTGTTTCTTTGATTGAGTTAAGAATCGCATTTGCCGCTTTTGCAACATCTGAATAAACATCAATCTTAAAGTTTTGTGCATCTGGATAATAACCCACTTCGTAACGGTATATCATCTATATCTTCACCTTTCGACTTGTGATTTTTTTCTTATTGCTTTTTGAGCTTCTTGCCACGAACCGTATTTTTCAATAGTGCTTGCGATTGTAGCCATATCAGATTCGTAGTTCATATATCTGCCCCAAATATAAGAACAATCAAGAGAGAAGTGCTTTTTGAAATTTTCTTCACTTGTATAGCGCACTTCTGCAACTGATACATCTGGGAATTGTTGCTCATCAGCACAGAATTTTTTAACATAATCAAATGCTTTCTGTACTGACGAAAATTGTTTTTCATAACGACTGGCAAGTAGTTTGTCTATGCCGCTGACTTCATAAATATATATCATATTATTCACGCTCTGTTCGACTTTTAATACGTTTGCCGTTGTTTTGAGTATAACGATTTGCGTATGTATAGTAGTGGAGAAGTGCTTCTGCATCTTTTTCTTCGCTTATGTCAAGTTCGTGTGAACCAACAAATGGCTTTGAAATATGTTTAGCATCTCCTACAATTTCAAGATTACCGCTTGAAAAATCATAGTTATAGGTGAGGTCTTGAAGTTTGTCCTTATCAATATAGTTTTGTATTACTTTCATGTATGGCACAATGACCTCATTTGAAACCTGAGACAACGAACAATTTGAAGCTATTTTTTGTATATCCAACATAGAAGTATTTTTTAATTTAAAAACCAAAGTAGTTTTTATTACATCTCTTATACAATTGAGTTGGTCTTTGTCAAGCAGATTGTCAAAATTCTTCATTGCGTGTTTCATAAGGGAATTTGTCAATGCGTTTAATGCACCATAACTCAATAAACCTCTACTGTATTTCATTTCATAGTTTACAGCACTGTTCTTGAAATGAAAACTGCCAACGCCGCTTTCTGTATCATAAGATACAGAATAATTTTTTGTTATATCGTTAGATAGGAACGCTTTATTCAGTGATTGTAATATTGCTTCACTCAAAAATCTATAGCTATTTTTAAAGCTATCAAAATTAGCTTGAAATTCGTTTAATATGCCTATTTCTTTTGCTATATCTTTTGCGTTTTGAAGATTGACAACGTTTGAAAGCTGAACATTGCATACACGTTCATAATCACTGATGAATGCAACTTCTTCAAGCTCTGCACGATGTTCTTCAATAAATTTGTTTAGGCTCTCAATATAGTCATTCCATTGACCTATTGATGTGTTATGTGAAACGTTAGAAATACCGTAAGAACGAGCTTCTTCTTGTAAGTCTTCCACATAACTGTCATTGATATATGTATCCAATGCCTCTATTACGGAATCCGCAGAAGATTCTTCAAATATTTCATCATCGTATGACCGTGCATAGTCACTAATCTCGTTGTCATATAACCGACACTTCTCATTTTCACAAGGTTCAAGAGAAAACTGGAGATTGTCAAGAATATCTAACATTATTTCGGTATCACATCTACCAGTAGTGATAATGTTCTTATTGTCTTTCATAATAAAGTTCCTTTCTGAAAAGAATTTGTATTTACATTTTATTTATGTATCATTAAGCCACATTATAAAAAAAGCACTTCCGCTCCATTGGAACGGAAGTGACTGAATTATAGCTGTAATGTGTCTATACTGTGCTTGCATTGCTGTTTTGCTTTATGTTCTTTACCCTGTTCATGATTCTCTAAGAACAGGTCGGATATATCTTTAAAGCTAAAGCTGTCTACAAAGAACGCTTTTTCAGAGTCATCGCTTTTATGTACGAGAATAACATCTGATATAGATAAGCTGTGTCCTTTAAAATTGCTCGGCAGATTGCCTGAATTAAAGCGTGAATACAAGTTTTCTAAGAAATCGTTACTTATTTCTTGCTGAGAATCTATAGGTTCTTTGTATACGCATTTAAATTCACTTGACTTTAATGTTTCTGTTGTTTGGTGTGTAAAATCAAAAAAGCGACTGCCTCTATCTTTCATCTGATAGACTTCAAAGTATGAATCATATTCCGCTGTTTTTTCTTGCTCAGGTTGATTACGCTCTAAATAAGTCTTTTCAACACATTGAAGTGCATTCAAATAGTGTTGTGCGCTTACCACATCTCCCAAGCAATCGTTGAAGTATGGAGCGGTACAAACTTCAGCATCAAAGTAATTTATCAAAGAAGAATAATCTTTCTTTTGCAAAAGTGCGTTTATAAGCTGAGTAGTAATATATCTGTCTTTGTTCCTGTCAACAAACGGTAAGACATCATTACCCTTATAATTATATTCGCCTCTTTCATAAAGATATTGCTCAATTGCGTCTGCGAAAGAATGCGTATTATTGAAGTCAACTGTAGCACAAACAGTAACAACGTCATAGTTGTCTTTGGAAAGAGGGTATTTACTTTTGTTTAAAGCATCAATGATAGGTTTTACTATTTGCTCAGTTTCTTTGTTTTTGTCATACTGAGGGAACATTATGTCATATAACGGACTTGCAAAATCTATTTGTATCGCATCTATATCATCGCCGCTTCTGTCTTCGAGATAGGATACATTAAAAGTTAATTCATCGTGATACAACGGAGACTTGCCTAATGCAGAATAATATTCTTCTGCAACATCATAGCCGTTATCATTAAAGGCTTCTGATTGGATAATTACAGAATAGCCATAAATTGAAGGCTCACGATAATAGTCTATTTCTTCATCGCAGAACTCTTCATAACTTGAATATATCAAACCGTTTATTCCGTATTCTTCTATGTATTCTTCAAAAGTCATATCAGCGGTTTCTTCTGAATTTTCATAAAGAGCTTCGGCATTTGCCATATCAAGTTCAGAGCAGTGGCTATCCAACCATTCTTTTTTGTACTCGATGTAACTGAGAATGTTATTGTATTCGGCATAAAGCTTTTCCGTTGTAACATTTTCGGCAGGCTTAAACAAGTCGTCTGCAACTTTTTCAACCAGATGCGAGGTTTCTTTGTGTTTACTTAATTCATCACATACAGATATGATATTAACATCTTTTTCGTTTAACATTTTATTACCTCTCTATAAATTTAGGCTTAATAGGTTTTGTCAGTTTTTTCTCTTCCTCTTGCTCAGAAGGACGTTCATGGACGTGATGTGCTAATATTGGTGCTTTTTGAATTTGTTTTATGATATAATCACAAATGCCGTCAATATCGTTTCTTTCACGAACAACGAACGGTACACGGTTGTCTACCAATGTGTTTTCAACTTCTTTATCAATCTGTGTGCTTTCTTCGAGTGAGTGAACCCGACCTTCTTTTTCGTATGGTATCGAAAGGTCACGAACCAATAATATGTTGATGTTGTTGTAATCATAGTACATATCGCTTATCGCTTCTTTAAATTCATGCAAGGACTGGCTATCACCTTTTTTAGCATAGACACCGTACATGAGCAAGGGACTGTCGGTTACAGATAAATGTACACTTTTATACATCATATCTATTTTTTCTTTTTGTTCTTTAAACAGACTGATTTGATTTTCTATAGAACCATCAAGCAAGTAGGATTCGCCGTTATAAATATGAAGTTTTGCTGTTTCGTTTATGTAGTCAGCGTTTAAACCCATCTTTTTTAATTCGGCAGTTATGAGCATTGCTGTGGCGCTTTTACCGATGCCTGCGCCGCCGTAAAAATTAATCAAAAAAGGTTTTGACGTATCAATGTCTTCCAGATTTACTCGCTTTAACAATCCTCTTTGTTGTAGATTCGTTTTTGTGAAATAGCCGATTTTATCAGCAAAATTAGCAGTCGCCGCTATTATCGGTATAATCTTTTTGCACTGTGTGTTATCTGTTGCAAAAAAATCATCGCCATTTCTTGCAATATCAAACGCTTCCTTAAAGAAAGGTATCTGATTATGTTTTACGAACTCGTTGGCAAAATGCAGAGCAGAGAAGTTGGCTGAAGGAATATATGTATTAAGTATGTCGGGTAAGTTATTTTCAACGATTTTGTTTAATCCCATCAAATCCAAGTCGTAACATTTTGCTTCCTGTTTTTGAACAAGGCAACCCTCGTTATTATATTTTAAAAATTCAGAAAGATATGCCGCAGTTTTTGCATTTATCACGCCAAACAATTTGTTTTTTGCAATATTAAGTGTTTCTGTTTTTGACGAGAGAACCATATCATTTGAACTATGTTCCTGCAAGCCTTTGCGAAAAAAGCCAAATTTGTCTGTAAGAAACTCTACGGCGTTTTCTATAACGTATTTACTTGTTTCTCCAGAGACGAGTTGTCAAGGGCGTTCTAATCAAATTCACAAAAAATCCACAAAAA